>MDTB01178676.1_pt1 | contig 37432 bp, 26 predicted proteins | sample 811161 | NCBI WGS metagenome assembly MDTB01 (sample SAMN05326650, study PRJNA326480) | marine metagenome | isolation source: seawater | place: Mediterranean Sea | collected 2009 | reverse complement strand
GTATATTTCATACTATCTATTTTGTTTAAATAATGATAACCCCAACGATTGACATACCACTCCGCACCAACTAATAAAAAATTAGGTAAGTTATTCACCCCAAGGGTCAAAGCTTGAGTTGAAAACTCTAAATTTACCGTGGCACGGTATTCATCTCCTGTCAATGAATTATTAGATAAATCGCTAACTGACCATAGTGGAATAGACAAATCTTTAAAAAAATGATCTCCAGAAACTTTTAATGCTAACGCACTTTGTTCAAATTTGGTTTTTTCCAAAAAATTTCCTTGAACTTGAATGAACTCTCTTCTATCAATCCTTCTTCTTAATGAGTTCAAAGAGTCCACATCATGACTTTCCCATAAATTTTTTCGAGAACTTCTAGGTAAATAATAGTTATTGGATTGGGCATTGGCAGTTAACTTTATTGAATTGTTGGTATAGTTCAGTAAAAAGTTATAACTGGGCCCATAAGCATTAATATGCTCAACACCCATAGTATCTGCAGCCCTTATCAAGGAATAGTCATATGTCTCCGAACCATCTTTTTTCAAAAAATCGCGGCTATCTTCAGCTAGAATAATTTTTCGATCCGCATCCGAATAATCAATCTCGCTTCCACCTGATTGATGAAAAGTCGCTGATAAATAAATACTCTCGGTATTATTAATCTGAGTCCCATATTGATAATTAATTTTATAAGCATTATTGAGACTTTGATCTACGCTTGAAAAGTCATTCCCATTTCCCAATCGGACATTTGCCTCATTGATTTTTTCACCCGTGCCTGACTTTGTAACTATATTGACGGCACCGCTAAAAGCATTACCCCCATAGATGGCAGAACCTGGACCCCGCACCAATTCTATCTGTTTTACATAATCAAGACTGATCCAATCAGGTCCGTTTGAGCTGGTCAAGTTGTCACTGATCCTATGTCCATTGATCAATATAAGTACATCTTGCAAGGTTGAATTTGAAGTACCTCTCGTTCCAAATTGGCGCTCATTCCAATCCCCTATTTCAGCAAATCCAGGCGTTATTCGAATCAAGTCAAGTAAATTTCTAATGCCCAATCGTTCAAAATCACCTTGATCATAAATACTAATAGTGGACGAGATAAAATCAATATTTTGAGGAAATTTATTTACAAAAACAGAAACTTGATTTTTACTTTTGATAAAATTATTAATAAATACTTGTAGTGCTGGGGTAATATCAGGTATCGTGTGATCCGAAAAACTTGGATTTATTTTATAATATATTTCCATAAAACTTCTCGTACTATCTCTCAAATCCAGTGCAAAACTTAATTTAATCGCAAAATTTAATATCGACTCCTTTGATTGTATAGAAGACTGATTAAAATGGCCCTGAAAAAGATTACTGGCAATTTCCAAACCTTTCTCAAACTGATTATTTTTATAGTATACGCCAATCTCTTGCAAGCTATTAAAAACAACTTCATCAGATTCAACTTTATCAATACCTATTTTAAGATCATCAAAAATCACTTGGGCAGAGCTTTGCTGTTGCTGAAATAAACCAAAAACCAATAAAAGGCACAGGAAAAATTTATTAACTATTTTGATCATTTTTAATTAGGAATATATTTTTGATAAACATCATTATATTCAAAATCTTTGATCAACCATGTCTTTTCGGATTGCGCCAGCTTTTTGGCAAACAAATCTAAATCAACGGACCACAAAGACATTCTACCCAGGGAATTTCTATCAGTGCCTAAGTTGCTTTGACCTCTACTCAGAGAAACAAACCAATCATTACCAATAAACGCTATATCTTGGATCGCTTGATTCATTTGATGGACTACAGGTACATAATCATCGCTAAGCAAATCTATATACCATACATTGATTTTATCATCTCTACCTCCTGAAACAATAAAGCGAGATAAGGGATCTAAAGCAAGCACAGTTAATGCTGATAAATGTGCGCTCTTATTTGAAAAAATGACCTTATCTTCTAGAAAAGAGTAAATAAAAAGTGTGCCTTCTTGTGTCCCTATGATTATCCAATTTTTATCATCTATAAACTTCAAACTGGTCACTTTTGATCTCATTCCCTCTATTCTTATCTTTTCTTTAAAATTAATGTCTCCGCCGGGAGGGCAACCCCAAAATTCAATTTCTGATAATCTTCCATTGGTAGCTATTATACTTGATTTATGAGAAAAATCAATCACATTAATATCATGCTTGATATCGACATGTGGTAATTGGGCATAAGATTCCGAGGATGCATTCTCTTGAACATATGTCAAATAACCCAAACTATTCGAGATTAAAACATCTCGATCATTCAAATTAAAAACACTATTGATCGAACCTTTTACTCCGTTGTCATCAGCAAACCTTTGTTCGGTATTTTGATAAACCTTACCATCTACTGTACCGTAGATCAAGTCATCTTCATCTATATATTTCATGGATCTAATGCCTGAGGTAATCTCCCTCATCCGAACAAATCTACCTGAAATCAAAAAATCGGTATCGTAGAATTTGTTTTCAGAAGGTAAGTTCATTTCATAAATATCACTTTGATCGGTACCAATAGCCAATTTACTTTTTGTCTTATTTAAGTCAATGACAGTTCCGAACTGAATTTTTGACAATTCTTTATTTAGCCCTATATCTAATTTTTGAAATACATTTCCCATGGCTTGGATAAGATTTTTTTCGCTTACATGAAACTCTGCTTTCATTTTTATAGATGAATTTGGAGAATTTTGGATCAAATCATTATAAAGAGGGTTGTCCAATGAGTTCAGTCGTTTGTATCCCAATACAATCAAATTAGCTCCAATTTTGAGATTATCCGAAATGGGTGTAGCTGCCAATTCCAATACTTCACTACATATTTTATTGATCTGACCTAAAGTGGCATAATACTCAAATTCAATCTTTTTGTTCTCTATGTCTTTTTCAGATTCAGTGAGTTTTATTTTTAATTCATTTTGCCTTTCCATTAACAGTTGAGCATCCTTTCGTGCATATTCGGCTTGCTTTAAGGCATTAACAGCTTGACTCTTAGCAATATTGGCTTCCTTATTTTTTTCAATCGATCGAATACTGTCCCTTTTAGCGGCATAACTCGCAATCTCAGCTCTCTCGGTTTGTTCTTTGGCTATATTCATCGCCTGTTCTGCAGCTACTTTTTCTCTATTAGCTTCTCGTTTGCTATTATCTGCTTCAATCTTTTGATCAACTGCAACACCCGTAAAAAACATGCTGACTAATATTAAACCAATAGTGATTAGAAAGAAAACTATACCTATGAATGCATTTCTTTTAGCCTTTCGACGCCTTGAGTTATCTTCTTCGTCAAGGATTCGTTGGGCTATATTAAACTGTTCCTCACTTTTATCAATGAACTCTTTAACCAAACTATAATTAATTCCATAACGCTTGGCCCACCCTTTGGTCGGATTTACTTCTCTATACCAATACAATACACTCCTAAGCTTTTCTCCTTCATATAAAACTTCACCTTTCGATACATCCATAAAAACACCCTGATAAATATCTGAGTTTTCCTTTTCATCATGAACCCATTTCTCTAATCTCAGCCATTTATTTATGAGTATTTCATCATCAAGTGATATCCTCGAATAGGGCGTAATTATAATTTTCGAATCATCTAATAAATAATCTAAATTATCTAATCTTTGATCTGCACCAGTAATAGGATCTATTTTTATCGCACCACATGTGTCAACCACAAAACATCCAATAATTTGTATTATGACATCTGTCTCAATGTTTGTGAAATCTGAAATTTCCAATATTGACATAGACAACTCCAATCCACGGTCAGATTCACTTGCTAAAAGTTGAAACACCAAACGACAATTGTTCTGATCCTCCTTAGAGAAAGTTGCAAAAATATCTTCCAACTGATTGTTGATTGAATTTTTAAAGCCTGAAACAGCTTCTATATCTTCCAATGAAATGTTACTTCTACCGTTCTTCATACTCTTCTCAACACTGAGTCTCATTGTATGTTGAAATTCACCTAAAGAAATTGGATTAGCACGATAATAAGTGGATATATGATCTTTAACATCTTTATCAAATGTGACATACCCCTTGGATTCAAAAAAATCAAGCGTACTCATTAAATCAGCAAAAGAAAATATGGGCAGATTAATTTGATTTTTATTGATGGTCTCAATAAACATAGATCGATCAGGAAAATAACTGGCCAGATCGTACGTTCTTTTTGATCTCATAGAGACAATAATACTTATTGGATAAGCCGTTTGATTTATTATTTCTTCAATCCGTGTGAGAAAAATATCAAGCTCTAAAGAATCTTCCCCTCTCTTCTTCAAATGAAATAAATCATCTAATCGATCGATATTTAATAAGATATTACAGTTGGAGATTAATTTGTGTTCTTCCAATATCTCAATAATCCCATATTTGTTATTTTTTAATATTTTTTCGAATTTTTCTATCAAACCTGGATCAATCTTCTCATTTGGAGCACTTCTTATGAAATTTACTTGAGCTAGTGCCCTTGCTAAAGATCGTATCGGATTTATTCCAGGATATAAATGAGCAATTTTCCAATCTTTAATCCCCTTAATAATGAACCCATCTTGTAAAGTGGGTATTATTTTCGCGTTCAAAAATGAAGTTTTTCCTGAACCTGGGTCTCCTAAAAGTGCAACAAAATTGGAATCGGCTAATTGCCTTAAAAACAATAATTTAATATTTTCATTTCCTTGATAAAATACAGCATCTTGAGTTTCAAAACTTGCTAAACCTTTAAAGGGATTATTTTTGTCGTTTGGATTATTGACGCTCATTTGGTATTAGAAAGTCAAAAATTTTATTAGAAGCACTTAGTCTTTCCAGCCTGCTTTCAATAGGATCTTTCTTTAATTGATCCAGATAATCAAAATATAACTTTTCAAATACACTCATTTGATCAAAATCAAGTCCAACTAAACTCACAGACAAATGGGCGGGCAAACAATCAAATATGATTTTACGAAATAATTTAAGATAACTTTTTCTATTAAATTTATCAGTCCAATTAGGATGGACTATGCTTAATTTAAAATTAAAATCATCTGCTGTCCTACTCCCTAATCTATGGTACCTCAAGTTTAAATCTTTACTCCCTTTTTCAATTACCTTTTCGAAATAAGCAACTAACTCATTGATGTAATTTTCTGAATTTAATTTAGAGGGCAATTTCTTTTCAATTCTTGCTATTTTGGTTCCTGAGTCATCTTTTAAATAAATAACAAATAAATTAGGTGATTCCTCAACCACTTCATATTGATCAAGCTCTATTGCGTTTGAAAGCAGGTAATTAGATTTTTCCGTAAAATCAGAAATACTTTCAGCTTCTAAGCCTGAAAGTAAAATATCATTTTTCTCATTTAGGACTTGAAATAAAAATTCCTTGGTGTTGTCTAGTTTGATGTGATTTGAAAATTGCTTATCGTCTTTTATCACTCGAAAAGAGTCTATCGAAGACAAAACGAACTTCTTAGCTAAACCCTCAGTTTTAAATACCTCTATTGATTTAGCCAAAAATGTACCTATGGCATTCTTTAACATTACTATATAATCTCCTTTCGAAGAACTTAATACAGTATAATTATTAGCATAACTTGCCAATATAATCGCATCCTTTGCTGCCCTCATTTGAAAAGTTTCATCTCTAACTATGGTACTTTGGAAAAGTTCCTTCTCTTTATTTTCATCAACTAATATATAATTAGTTTGAGTTTGGTCTCCCGGGCGTAAAAGGATATGTTCTACCACATGGAAATTTTGATATGACTGATTTCTCTCTGCAAAATATTGAATAACTTGAAGACGTTTTTGCTTAGCCGCTGATTCGGAATCTAGCGCTATTAATTGAGTTGGGGTTTCTCCTGTTGGAGGATTAAAATAAATGATGTACTGGTCATCTTCCTGCTGGATACTATAATTTTTAGGATTCGATCCATATTGAAATAAATATTTAAGATAATTGGAGGAGTTAACTAAAAAGGTAACCTTTTCTGATGAAACACCTGTCTCTAATACAAGGGACTTTTTTTGTGTTTTTGTATTTTTTATCTCATTAATTGAAGCGCTTGTTAATTTTTTAGGACTCAGATTACTATTTAAATCATCTTTAATGATGAACGGGCTACTATTTTGCTCAAATCCCATAAGATAAGAAACCTTTCTTTTGAATGGCGATTGGATATGAATTACTTGTTTACTTAAAATATTCACGCCTTTTGCTAAATATTTATTAGCATGAATCACCTCATTTAAAAAGGAAGATTTAATCCTCAGATAATCTTCCTCAATTTCACTTTGTGATCTACCTTTAAAAGTAGAATTATCAAAGAAGGCCTGAAAGCTATGTCTGAAATCTTCTCCAAATCGCGCCAAAACATGAGTAATCAATCTGTCTTTACGGTCAAAAACATTATCATGCATAGAAATAATTCTAGATAAATTGCCAAAAGTCATGTTCACATACAAGTCCTGATCAAGTAATTCAGCACTCATTCTCTCAAGCAACCTAATTTTCAATTCATTGAAACTATTTTTTTCACTCTTTAAAGCTCTTTTTGAAGACTTGTTGATATCTGATATCTGATTGAGAAGATCATGAATCTTAGAATGAACATATTTATTTTTTAGCCTATCTATATTTTTGAGATCATTTTCGTAAAGCTTCCAATCGGCCATAACGATCCGCTCTACTTCATTAAATTTATCTTTCAAATCCGATCTTAATTCCTTGAGCTTGATTACTTCTTTGTCGCTTAACTCATCTTTTCGATCATTTAACCCTTTAATAAGTTGCTCAAGTTTAGCCGCACTGATAAACTTTTTAACATACAGCTCTTTTGAGTCGTTTAGCTCATCTTGTATTTTTTGTCCAAAATAGGTAGACTGCGCCATTTCATCTAAATCAGTAACATTGAGTAATCTAGATATTGAAGATAATTGAGACAAATGATTGGCCATGATTTGATCAAAAAAAGCCAAATAACCACGGAGTTGGGCAGATTGAGCTTGTCGCAAAGCGTTTTCTTCAGGACTCGGAATATAAGACCCAATTCCATACAACTCGGGAAAGGATTTTTGAATAGGTAAATAAGTATTTAATTGTTTCGTTTTGGCTTTAATTGATTTCTCTTTTACCTTTTGTAATATTTTGTAGCTAGGCTCAGTCTTTGCATTCAACAATTCCGTTGCATAAAGAATTGCTTCTTTATTAAAATTTTCTTTTGTACCCCCTTTTAAGATACTTAGATCAAAATCTTTAAAAAGGTTTGCTTGCCCTCCTTGACCGATGATTCCCAATGTCAAAAACTTTCCATTAGGTACTTCTATCACATCTCCCAAAATGGGAATTCCCCCAATCCCCAATCGTAGTGTAAGCACATCTCTTACTCCCTCGATCTCATAAATGTGATCTATTAATTTTGAAATATAAAATTCATCAGCCTTTTCTGTAAGAAATTCCTCTTTTATAAATCCATTTTCAAATGATGGAATACCATAAATTTCCTCTGTTGATTTACCCTCGGAAGTCAGCTGTTCTAGCGTAAAAAAAGGGACTAGAGGATTAAAATATCTTTCAGTGACAAATAATATTTTAGATAAAATATCCTCAGTATCCGCGCGCTGGTCAATCTCTATTTCAAAGGATACGGATAACTTCTCAGGAATTAAAATATTTATTCTAGCTAAATCCTCGCATAAATTCCTGTGAGCATGAAATATTTTTTTAACCTCGAGTTTAATTTGATCATAATCTTTGGATTGGATATGACTTTTTACTAGAATTTCAATATTAAAAAGTCCTTTGATCCCGCTCAAATGGTCATCTACCGTAGAAATCCAACAATTTGAAAGCACACTCGCAAAATGATCCAATATCAATATCCGATAGTCATTAATTGTAATTGCTCCTGGAGAAAAAGCTATCTCTGGTGAAATTAAGGCATGTTTTTTAAGTGTGCTCTCCTTATCTCCTTCATGGAATAATATAGTCTCAATATCAAGATTGGTCCGATATGAAATGTCAGTTAACGCAAAAGTAAACTGTTCTAAAATAGTTACTCCAGGATCATGGGCATTATAATCTGTCCAAATATCTCCAGAAACTTTTTGGGTATGACCGATGGCTTCTTTGCGCAAAAAGTCATAATCCATACCTTTCGGTATTTCTTTATTCTGAATTATTTTTATATCCTCTTGTGACATCCTATTTCTATAGCTTTAGTTATCCCAATCTGTCATCCCACAAAGAAGTAATGTGATATTTTATTTGTACCACCTGGTTATTTTCATCATTCCCATAATGTTGAGCAGATTTAATCTCAAGTTGATACTGCCCATCTCTAGTTTGTTTCCATCGCAATTTTAATCGATGCCAGAACCATCCATATTTAGCTTGAGTAATATTAATTTTATTATTTCTGCTGTCATGTGTACCTACTGCAATGGCATGCGCAAAAGCATATTTTCCCCGTTGCTTAACTCCTTCCACTTTTGCTACAATTTCAAACATGTTACAGCCTGTTAAATTTTCAATCATAATATGCCATTCTCCATCGGCACTAATAACTGCCTTACGGGGATAAGTTCCCACTCTAGTTTTCATTCCAACCGCACCATCCACCTCGAGTGGAAATGAAGGTGATGTGGTCCCCAAACCTACATTTCCTCCTTTCTGTAAAAAAAGTCGACTCCCAAGGGTACTTTCGGAAATGCTCAATCCTTTGGATCTTTCATTAGGATTAACTGAAATACTCCAGGCCGGGTGTGTTTCTTTTATGTCCTCAAAAAAACTTATCAATTTTTGAGAGTCACCAATAGGAGACAATTTAAGCCCATCTTCAACATTTTTAGCAAATCCATCATCAATTTTATTAATAGTGGAATCTATTAAGTTAGTAAAATGAACCTCAGTAGGTATTTGTCCTCTTTGAAAAAATCTCTTTAATGTTGATCGATTGAAAATTTCCATAATAAAAAATTAAATTTTAAACATCCAATTCAATAGCATAATAAGTGTCTTTTTCATGATCATAAAAGGGAAATATCAAATCATCTTCTTCATCACTTGAAATTAGGAAATCACTCCCAATTTTCATTGTATTGATTTTAGTTTCTTCAGGTAAAGCCCCTTTTTTCTGATCAATAATTTCTATATCATGTTCATCACTGGGTATTAAAACACTCCAAGGAGAAGTTGATTTCAATAAGTTATTAGTCCCATTATTCATTGCTGAATCAGAGATATTGAATTTTCCATTTTCATAATGAATCAATACAATCGAAAATTTTGTTATGTAAGTAATATAATCCAACGACTCGATAAAAGTCATGATGTCATCTCTTTCTATTGAACCGCCTAAGTTCATTTCCTTCTGACGACTCGAAAACCAGGGACAAATAAAATTCTGAAGATCTCTTTGAAGTTTTTTCATAAACTCCCCTGACCCGCTCTTATTGCTTACTTTAATCTGACCTGTTATCTTGAGTTTTTCAAAAGTAGTATTCACTACTTCAACTTTAGCGAAAGGAGATATTATTTTTTCAACATAGGCTTTAATCTCTTTAAGCTCATAATAATCAAGTTTAGGCAAATAAAAATTTTCATTGTAAGGAAATTTGGGAATCACGATTATTTTAATCAGTCCAGTCAAAACACTGTCTGGATGACTAAAATGATTTATACATTTAACCTGGAATAAATTTGGAAATGCTTCTAAAATAATTTTTTCTATGAATTCAGGGGTAATCCCTCTATTCTTATGCTGAATTCTCTCTGAGACTCTAGTATATAAATCAGAAATTAATTCCTTATTTCTCCCACCAAAAGACGCATACGGCTGACTTACATTACTGACTTCATCTATACCATCAATCAATCTATCAATAGTTCCAGCAGCAATATTCTGTTCCCAATGGGCATCAGCCTTGTGAGAAGTCCAAGTCGCCATTACACCGTTATTCTTGATCAATTTTATTTTTGATAATAGCTTTGAATTATTAGGGGTCGAAGCGCTGATCCAATATTTATCTGTAGGCAGGATATCATGGGATTTATTTATTGAAGTGGGAATCCTAAGCTGAACAATTCCAGAAGTCGTGAAGTTATGCGTACCATCTTTAATGACCTCATTTTTGCTAAAAGAAATCCATTCATTATCGATTAAATAGGACCATTTAATGGAGGGGATCTCAATTTGATCTATTTCATTTTGTATATTATCTTCTAGTTCAAAATATAAAGAAAGCTCTACTGGTACGTGCAGGTCATTTAAACCAATCATTAAATAACCTTCTTCATTAAACTGAGGAAACCAGTGATTCTGAGAAGGCAGCCCCTTATCAAAAACAAGAAAATTACCAAACGGATGAAGATGATAAATTTGATCTTTACTCGTTTTTATATTATTACTCAATTTATTTTGATCTAATGTAATCAAAGTCCGAGCGGAATATTTTAAGGTCAGCTCCCGTATTTCGGGGGAGAAAGGTTCTTTCGGTATGGATACCTTTGGTTTTTCCTTAGCAGGGAGGATTCCAGGTTTGGTTTGCGGCCCATTTTCCATGAGAGCATTGGTATACAATTCAGGATAAATACCAAAACCAAAACCATCCTCAGGACCCAATAATTCTATTTTGAAAAACCCAGTTTTTGAACGGTTATCAAAATTTTCGATAACAATATCATCATAAATGGGTTTCATTTTCAATTTATCAATATTGACATTATCAAGACTTGATTGATTGTCCAATCTATCTTCATCACCCAAACTCTTAAATAAATCAAAATTTTGAATACTGTCAAGCTCCGAGGGACGAAACTCAAAGTCAGTTAAACATGAAATGCCCACCTTAAATGATTCATTATTAATCTCGTTATTGTAGGCTTCATAATAGCTTTTAAATCCACCCAACTTTTTAGGTAAATTATGCCACTTGATATCAATAGATAAATCAGTAATATTTTTTTGAAAAACTTCTTCATTTCCAATCAAAAAATAAGATCCCACTTCGGGATTAGAACCGAATGGGAAAAATGGAACGGTTGTATCTAATATTCCAAGATCATTAAATACGGACAAGTTTTTCATTTGTTCTACATCAACTCTGATCTCACAGGTCTCGATCACTAATTCTTTGATAAAAGAATAGGCATACATAGCTCTTTCCGAAGATAACTTAAATTCAAAAACTGGCCATTTAGTTGAATGTCCTTCACCATGTACTTCTGGGTCATATCCCAATATCTCCGGATCTCCTCGATCAAAAGCTATTTGAAACTGTATTTCTCCCGAAACCCAACTTTTCGGAGGTACAATTTCATAAGACGTTACATAAAACCAACCTTCTAATGTGGTCACTCTAATATCAAATATATTTGATATTATTTTCTTAAAACCTGCATCAGCAGAAAGTCCCTCCTCAAATGAAATTTCCTCAATAAAGGAAATCAAAGCTGAAAGAGATTTAAGGCTAAATTTATAATTTAAAGTAACCAGCCGCAAGCCCTCTTTGAGAATCAATACGGGTGAGGATAGCGCAAAGCCAATCCTGGCTTGCTCCATATCTCTATCCTTTAAATTCACATCAGACTGATCTTTTCCAAAAGAATCAAAAGCGCCGGGATTTTTTGATTTATCGATCGTTTTTCCCTCATCATTCAACATTATTTCTTTTTGAAAAATATTTGATACCGATTTAAAAATATTGCCTAAACCGATGACACCATTTTGGGCAACATGGATCAATTTTAAATCTGATACTTGGGCAGAATTTAACTCTATGGCATGATTTGTTTTATAAGTATATTCGTAACCGTCTTCATCAATTCCAGCATACAGCAAGATTCCTTGCGGAAAATCATATTTAAGAATATGATCTGAAGCTTCAAAAGTTACAAATACGTGATCGGGAGTGGCCTTCCTAGATTGTTGTCCAAGATGATCTAGGTAAAAATAATTTAGTTGCTTTTTGAGAATATTATTGATGTCTTTCTGAGTATGCTCATAACTTTTCAAAAAAGCAATCAAAACAGAAACGTGAGGAGGATGATACGGATAATTGGTCAGCACATCTTCTAATAATTTTGTAGATATCGACCTCATATAATCTGTAAATCCCAAAATTGAACTAAAAATTACTGCAAGTTCTTTGATCAATTTATTTAAATCAGTCTCCTCAGATTGAACCGAAGTAGCTTCAAATTCACCGGTACTGTTTTTAATCCAGATCTGATCAAAAAATCCAAAGTCTAATAATGCCTCTTCTTCCAATTTCAGGTATACATGAACTTCTTTGGTCAATTTTATGAAATCTTTCAATTGATAGCATAAACTTGTTCTTATAGAATTACTTAATTGTTTAAATAGGCTATTTTCACTAAGATTTAGTACATCTATTTTTGACTTCACAAACCAATCATTAATTACCTTGAAAAGGTCTAATATTATATTTATCTGTGCAATAAAACACTTTTTCTGATCTTCTTTAGTATTTGCTTTTTTTAGTTCAATCTCCTCTTCTTTAAATTTTAGATGCAGGTTTTCTGTATCAAAAACTGAAATTCGTGCTATCTGAAATGCTAGATTTTGATCAAAAAATTCTACCCAATCACCTTCAGCTTCGTTGTCATTATTTATATATTGAATATGCGAAGCAAAATCTACGATAAAAACCAACAAATCCGCTAATGATCTTTCATCTATGCGTATGTAATCTTCATCAAAATATTTGTTGTATCGATTCAATAATGAAGATCCATTAGATTTTAAATTATTGTTTTGATCCATTTTACATATCAGTAATATGAGTACCTTCTTTTATATAAAAAGGAAATACTGCATTGGTTCTTACATTAACAGATTTTATCATAAATGTCAATTGAATTAAAAGCTTTCCATCTACGGCATTTGAATGGTCAATATCTACTTTTTCTAAATCTATCCTCGGTTCATGCCGATTGATAGCTTCCTCAACGACATCAGATAAGCGGGCGATAGAACCTTTATTTATACTTTCGAAAGTAAAATTTTTCACATCAGATCCAAAGTCTGGCCTCATAATTCTAGAACCTAAATCAGTGAATAAAATTATTTTTAAACTTTGACTAATATCGATCTCATCCGATACCAGATCCACAGCCTTCGTGTGTTTATTGAAAGAGGGGGGAAAACTCCAACCTATTCCCAAAAAAGATTTTAAATCTTTAGCCATTATGAAGAGATCATTAATTTTAAAAAGATTTCCACAAGATCACTGTTTTTTACTCCGAAATAATTCATCCGTTTTGATACGGCACACAACATATCTCTTATCTCCAATTCTTTGTTCTATTTTATTTTATATCTTCGTTCAGGTGTGCTAAGACCCAGACCTTCATCATGCAACAATAAGATTGCTTCTCTATTCATACCAGTATCAACGGCAAAAGGTACCCTTGCACGCAATTCTTCGCAGACATTTGTAATAACCATACAACGGGACAAACCAAAGACTGAAAATCTATCATTAACTCTTTTAAAATTAGTTTTTCTTGTAACCCAAAAGCCCATGAAATTAATTTAAATTAATCATTCCACCCTTAACCACCACCTTTCCAGAACCTTTAATTTCAGTAGTAGCACCTTCCAAACCTGCTTTAGCACTTGCCTTCAAGGCCAGATTAACTCCTTGCGCCTTTAAATCAGCCCCGCTTTTAATTTCTGTAGCAGCACCAGACTTCATCGTAATTTTCCCTTTTGACTTTAAAATCAAATCTTTACCACTGTCAAGTGTAATTCCCTTTTTGTCCAATAAAACTGAATTCTTATTTTGATCTTCTAGCTTTAATGATTTCCCCTTATCATCAAGCGTTACTTTTTGGCCTCCAGGTGTCTCTATGGTAATGGTTTTTTTATCATCTTCAAAGGTCAATTTTAATTTATTTTTTGTGATAATTCCTTTATCCTTATTCTTGGTTTCCGGAGTAAAAGGCGGCTTGTTTTTTTTACCATAAAGTGAGCCGATAATAACGGCAAATCGTGGGTCACTATTGACGAATGAAAGTATGACTTCATCTCCTACATCAGGATAAAAATAATATCCATGATCAGATGATGCATGAAGTTGGCTCAATCTTGCCCATAAACCTTCTCCCGAAGTCTCGATAAAAGGCACATCTACTTGAACTCTATACTCACCTGCTGGATCCTTATCTATCTTTTTAACTTTTCCTATATGAATTCCTGAAATAGCAGGTAACAAACCGAGCCCACTCGGACCCTCTATATTGTTATCACTATCCGTAAATGTTTTAGGTTGTAATCCGAATCCAGTTTCAGTTTTCCAAAATCCATCTTCAAAGGTATGGAGAACTTTAGTAAGATAAGCCAAACCATTAAAATGTGGTGAAAAACCTGCAAGTTTGATTAGCTTCCCAACTAATGGTGCTGAGTTACCTACAAAAGATACAAAACCTCTTATCTTGGATAATCTAGAATGCTGTAAATGAGACTTTGCCCAAGTCTTTAATAGGCCACTGTCTTCAGGGACCGATGTATTTAAGGCTAATTTGGGACTTTTTCCAACTGCCGAAAGTTTTTTGCCCGTAAGGTCTCCATGAGCATTTACAGAGGGTTCGGCACCCACTGACTTCACCAAACTCAATTTTTGACTATCCCAAGATTGAAATTCAACCGAGCTTAGCTGGTTCATTGCATCCATTTCCGCCGAAAAATCTATAATTTCAAGACCAAAATTTATATCTAATACGGCACTCCCACTTACTACTGGTGTCGCGACACTTAATTTAGATCCTTCATTGATTACCACCATGGCATTGGCATCTGCTCGCGCTAAAATAAAATCCCAATCAGAACAATTGTACTGTATTATATTGGGATGTTTAAAGGTTGTAGCGCTGACTGTTTTAGACAATCCATAGCCTCCAATTATTTCAGAAATAACATCACTATCTTTCTTTTTAACAAAATTACTTGTCTTTCGAGTTGTAGACAATTGAAACGCTTTATCCATACAAGTGAGCACTAGTTCTGAAGACTTAAATCTGACTTTCAAACTCTGACCAGTGATTACACCGGAAAAGACTTCCTTCTCTTTTTGATCATAACCCATTTTAATTGAAATGGTTTTATCAGGATCAAAATCCTTACTTGCACTTGCCTCAAAAGTTTCATCAGACGGATCACCATCCATAACAATTATTCTCGCTTTGGAAACCTTATTAATCTCTTTGGTTACAATAACAGACTTTAAACCATACTTAGCACCCACATCTTTTCCTCCCACAATGACTGAGCAGCTCGGAATACCCATATTACTCGTGATTGGAGATACCATGTTATTTTTCTAGTCTAGGAAAAAGAATTTTGTGACCGGGAACCAAATTCCTAAAATCAATAATGGCATTGGCAGAAGCAACTTGTAAATAGAAACTGGAATCACCATAAATATCCTCACACATGAGCGGTAAATTATCTCCTTCTTTAACTTCAATGAGGTGAGACATATCTGGAGAATTTAGCTTAGCTAACTTCTGACCCAAATCTACATGTTGGATGAAATCAGCAGTGACCACTGCCCTTATCGGAAATCCATCAGAGTCAAAAAGGGTATATTCCACATTGAGTTCAGTCATTTTACAAATTAATTGTAAAGCACCCCATGTTAGTTTTAGGGAATTTGTGGTGTGTGTAGTTGAATTGACATCGATACAGAGCGATTTAAGTTTTTTAATACTGCTGTCTACATTAGCATTCCCTGGTATGGCTCCGGTGTCATCCAATGTAAAAGTTAATTGGATTTTCTCAGGTTCAGGAGGCTTGACCATGACCGCTGTCAGACCACTTGCCAATTTAACACCAACACTTTCCGTTTTCCAGTTTTTTTTATAATCTGTTGGATTTAGTTGAACAGAAAAGTCACCTACTAACTCAGATGAGCTGCAACTGGGGGACTTGTAGGCTTTAATAGTCAACAGCTCAACTGCCATAATTTTTAAAATCTATCTTTCTCGTTTTTAAGGTACTCTACTACTTTATCAAAACATTTTTGAATTAGTTCTTCCTCCATCCCTAAATCTTTCTTTGTTTCAGCTTTAGATGTAGTTTCATCTCCAAAATGTTCCTTCTTCTTTTGATCATTAACCTTTGCTATTATTGAAAACTGATTCACTTTGATTCCCATATCGAATGACATTTAAGTTTAAAATAATTATTTACTATAGATTTCAATTAGTTAGATTAATCTTGTAAATGAACTATATTTTAAGGTAATCATTTCTATTGCAAAAGCATCTTTATCAGCCCTAAATTCAGACATCTCTATTTTTATAGGATACGCATTTTTAAAATTCCATGATGCCAATGGTGTATCTGAACTGTCTCTCAATTTTACATTTATCTCTTTTGGCGAAATACCATTCACCCAAAAATCTCCACCGCTGTCGATCATTTTTTGGCACCAAGTATAGAAATTTGTTTTGGTACCAATGAAGCCGCGTTCAAGCACTAAGTCTTCGTAAATTGTATGTTTAGGCAAATGATAAGCACTGTTTGCATCGCCTCCCGAATATATCTGCTCTGTTTCTAAGGACTTTGTAATACCTTTTACCGATTGCCAATTGGTATCATCTCCTGGAAAACTCGCAATTTCAACAGAAAATCTAAAACTTAATATAGGCTCTTTAAAGTCACTCATTAATTGTATCTCCTATTGAAAACAATTTAAATAAATTTTAGCGAATTTATAAATTATCAAAAATTAGAAAAGAGATATGATCTCAAAACTGTTATACTTGACTACTAACTTTTCTATTGCCGCCCCTCCCGTTTTTTGAGAATCTAACTCTGCAAATGTCATTTGGACAGGGACTGCATTTTCCAACTTCCAAGATATTTCTGCATCTCCATCTGCATTTAGCAAGTCTATTTGAACGTTTCTTTTTACAGCTGTACTTAGATTATTTCGCCACCACTCAAAAAGGTCTGTATCACCTGAGAAAATTCCTTTTTCAAGGGTTGCATCTGTATAAACTGTACGCCCGGCTATGTTATAATCATATGATTGCTTTGTGTTTCCGTGTGAATAAGCAACAAAGTTAGTTTTTGCCTCTAAACCTGACACTTTTTGAAATCCCAATGCACCTGAAATTCCATCTATTTTAACTTGAAAGTAAAAAGCAGGCATCGGCCAATTACTGTCTTGAATCAGTCCACCAGATTGATAATTTAAAGCCATTTAATTATTTAAAGATAATGAATTAAAACGCACCTAACTACTGAGTCAGGTGCGTCTATATCTAAGGTAAATTATTTATTAAGGTGTTGTAAACTCAATCCCTTCATGAGCCAAAACTAATTCTTCGACAGCAACTTCGCTACTAGAAGAATTTAGATCAGTACCCACAACCTTCATTGGGAAGGCGTTGGTCAGTGTCCAGACGATTTCAGCCTCTCCTGCTTCGTTAAGTAGTGATATAATGACTGTTTTCCTTTCTATTGTATTCATAGCAATAGAATTGAACCACTCATACATTTTGATGTCTCCTGTAAAGGTGCCCTTCTTCAAAGATATGTCGCTTGATTTTCTTAAGCCAGGCATTTTTATCGTTGAAAATTCAGGACTGTCACCGTGACGATACTCAATTACGTCGACTTCAGCGTCCATTCCTGAGATTTCTTGAAAATTGGCCTCTAAATCATCTACCTCTAATTTGAAATGAAACTTTGGTAAGGGCCATATATTATCTTGTACTTCTCCAGCCATTTTTTTGCTATTTTAGTTTTTTAATATTTTTTTTTATTTTAATAGATTTTAATTTGACTATGACTTCTGCATTTGCTGCTGGAAGGTAATTACTATAAATTCAGCTGGTCTTGTCACTGCTAGCTTTACTGTAATTCTCATAATTCCATCTAATATGTCTGTAGCTGTCATGGTAGATCCTAAACCAACATCTACAGAAAATGCATCATCAGGTGATGACCCTGCCAGCGCACCTTGCTTCCATTGATCTCTCAGGAAGTTAAACATTGTCCCTTTAATAGCTACCCATGTATTCACCTCATTAGGCTGGAACACATAACTTTCAGAAGCAATTTTTAATGATTGTTCAATCATAGTAACCGTTCTTCTTACACTTAAATATCTCCAATCTTGACTGTTCCCGTCTAGCGTTCTTGCTCCCCAAACTAAAACTCCTTTACCCGCAAAAGAACGGATCGCATTGATCGCTTTTCCTGTCAAAGGAAGGTTTAGGTCCTCTTGATCCTTCGCTGTTAAATTTACTGTTGGACTTACCACTGATCCCATAGAAACATTTGCAGGTGATTGGAATACGCCGACCGTACCATCCACCATTGAAATGACTCCAGCCATGCCACCGCTCGGAGGCAAAACATTAAGTTCATTTTTCATCTCTCCCATAACCGCCTTGTATAACGGTAATTTAGCCATCAAAGTTTGATTCAAACTGACCGCATCGTTTTCCCCAACCAATTTAGCTATTTCATCTTTGATGATTTGAGCATCGTCTCCATAAAGGGCATCTGCTTCTGCATCCAACAAAGGTGTTAAGGCATCCAAATTACCGACATTAGAGAAATCAATTTCATCACCTTGCACAATGGTTGTGTTGACATAAGGATAGTAAGAAGCTCCCCATTGTAAAAAATTATTTCCGAGCCCTTCCCTTGATTTGGTTATAACATCATTTTCATCATAAGATCTTTCCTGATCACCATTGAAAACATCAAGAATGGCTACCCTACTTTTCGTGGCATTCCCACAATGCATAAGCATCGCTTGCTGCAGTGAAGCGCAATCATTTTCTTCAAGTAATACAGCATCTGGAATAACGAGCATCGTAGGTTCAGCCGATTTCAGTAAGGTAGGTATTCCTTTTTCTTCAGCCTCATCATTGAGATCCTTAGCACTCACAGCACTAGAATAATCTCCGACTGATACAATGTAACAGACGCTACCTCCATTGGCAAAAAAGAGCCTCATAGAACGATATAAATTAAACTTAGTGGATGCATCCACAGCTATAGAGAAACCTGACTCATCATCTGCAGCTACGGTAAATGTAGTTTTTGGAGCACCTCCAAACAACTGATGGTATTCACTTAAAGATGTGATACGCGTTGGTTTGTTAACAATTGATTTATTATTTTTAAGTGCTCTTTCGGTATATCCCACAAAAGCGGGCACAGCGGTCGCAACCTGGACCGCCGAACTTGGAAATGCACTTTTTTCTTCTATATAAACGCCAGGCGTTGCCAAAACTTGAGCCATAAATTAAATATTTAAAGTGATTAATAAGACAATATCATTGATCTTTAAAACTAGGCTGAATTATTGAAAATACCTAGGCTAAATGAAAATTTAAAACCAGAAACTTCTTATTCATAAATTTTGAATATACATATCAGCATAATATCGAATATCTTGGTTGACCGCTACTGCTTTAATCCGTTGAATATTTGGTGTAGGTAAATATATTTTATTAATGCCAGCTACTTCCTTTGATCCCTGAGATGCAATGACTTCTAACTCAGCATATATTTTTGGCCCATCATAAAATTTTGATAAAGAAATAGCGGTTTGAGAGGTTATTTTTGTCGCTCCTTGATTATTAGGCAGAAGTACTTGTTCTACCTCAGAAAAGTCTATTTTCTCCTTTCCTATATAAACTGAAATATTTTTAAAGTAATTGTTGTTATTAGACACAAAATAATACGACCAAAATACTTTCCTAGCATCAATATTTATTTTAAAATGTGATCCTATCACTTTCTCGAACTGCGTATCTAATGATGATTGCAAAGAAATCTCAACAATACCCCAACTTTTTTTCAGTTCAGGTTCTAGATAAAAAATTTCATCTTCTTCTGCTGACTGAGAAGACTTGACTTGATATGAACCATAATCATCCGTTAATATTTGTCCTAATTGGGTGTTTTCATCTATTTCCCTCTCAAAGTAATTATTATTTCTATCAGAAATAATAAGTTCATTTCCCCAAATTTTATAGGGCTGAAAATTTCTTGACAAACAAAAATTATAATTGGTATCGTTTAATAATTTACCAGTATGTAAATTAATCTCTTGTATCTCTGACTCCCCACTCTTCTTTTTTTGATAAATCTCATTACGAAACATGTATTTCCTATAGTTCGCTGCGGGTCTAATTTTGCTGAAGTTTTCGAAATACCTATTTTTTATCTGTATTCCGAATCTAAATTTGATGGCCTCTTTGGATGATGATAACAAAAATAAATGATCTGACTTACCTAAAATAACGAAACCCTCTGCTTTTTTTTTGAATATAAGATGATATGATTTCATCATTGCCTGCAAAGAAGGAGTCATTATTACTTCATAATCTTTGGGAAAAGGTCCTGAATAATATTTATGGCTTAGAGATACCTCAAAAAGAACTTGATACTGAACCATTTAATTATCCTTTATCTTTATCATCATTATTTTTACCAGGTGCGGATGGATTAGCTTGACTTCTAGAACGATCAAATGGATCATCCTCAATTTTATCTGCATCATCGGTTATTAATTTTTCCTCTGCCTCAACTACCCGTTGTCTTTCACTATTAAAGGCCTCTTCTGCAGCGCTTTGACCACCCGCGGGTCGTGGTCCACTGGAAAAATCTTCGTCCCCTTCAGGGATAATCCCAATTCCAGAAATCGATGGAATGGTATCCTCTATATTGTCTGTGGCGAAAGTCAGCATTCTGATACGATAAACGACTGAGGGCAAATACTTGGAGCCCATCATTTGAAATACGGCACTCAAATCATGAAAGGATAGGGAAGTTAAATCAAATACTGCCTTCTCAACATTATCTGAAAGCCCTGGCGTATTATCGTTGGTAAAAACAGGTTTCCCTTGAAAAAAATAGATCACTCCTGACAAAAACTTCAGGGCCTCTACATAATTTTTTCCTAAAAAATAACTGGAAAAAATAACGGTTAAATTCACATAAATATCTGGACTACTTTTAACAAAAGCACCTCCTGATGAGGTCGTTCCTGCAGTAGCTTTTAACGTAGTCTCTTCCTCAACGTTGACTAGTGAACAAACTACTGTATTGGAACCATCTAATGCAACTGAACCATCTTGGTTAATTAAGTTAGAAAGAATAAGTCTATTTTCTCTTACACCATATCTTGATTTAAAATAATCATTGAGTTCTGAACAAACTACTGGCAGCAGGTTATGAATCATTTTTTTCCTCTATTATAATTTTTGTTATGGCCCATGCGACCAAGCGCATAATGTAAGTAAAAATGATTCCAAGGATTCCTCCCGTCATAAATAACTCCATTTCAAAAGTTTGTTCTTGTATTGTTGATTGATTGCCCGCCGGGCTGAGCGCCATATATTGAAGAAATAAATAAGCAATAGGAAGCGCTAGAATAATGGCGGTAATAAACCAGAGAAATTCTCTTGCAAATATTTTCATGCTTTTATCTTAATTTTCTCCTATTATGACTAAAACCCATATTGATTAAAATTACTCCTAAACTCCCGACTAAAACGCCCAAAACAACAGCCCATTGAGGAGTTGAAAATAAGAAGTATTGTAAACCAAGGATACTCAATATCATAAATATCATACTATATACAACCCGAAAGGACTGATTCACAAAAAGTGCATCTCGTACGCGCCAATCGGTCAATGAATAAAGAAAACCAACAACCAAAAATCCTACAAAAATCAAAAAACCTAAACCGATGATTTTTTTGTTTTTATGAATACTCAAAGCCAAACCGTACGGACCTGAAAGGCTAGACTTAATGGGTTCAATCTTTACCAAAGAATCTACTCCAAAGCTTTTCGAAATGCCTTGCCAAATATCAATTGATCCTTGACTGTATCCCATTGCCCACAAACCAACTCCTCTTAGATTTTTCGACTTAATCCAATCGTATTTAATATCTAAACTGATTTCATTTTCAAACCAGCATATTTTACTTGACTCAGCATCATTCATCAGATAAAAAAAGCTTGCACTGATTGGATCAAAATTAGGATTATACTCGGTGTCATAAGTTGAAATGATTTCATAATAAGGTAAAGATTCCAAATAAGTACTTTGGCCTATCTTGATGTCTTTTATGTCCCAAGTAACACCGTATAAAGGTAAAGAGAGAATGATCTGGTCACCATCTATATCTAGATTCAAAAAATCATTTACACAGGTTTCCAAACTAGGCTGATTGGTCAATGCATTGAGAGGGGCTACGGATCCCGGGAAGTCAGAATGTTCACCACTGAAATCGTATCCCATGATGTTAAAATAGGTAACAAAGTATTTTAACTCAGCATAGTTAAAGGTGTTTTGATCATTAAAATAAGGTACATCTAAAATCAGCGAATAACCCCCATTTTGCAATTGCGTACTGAGCTTTTTAATAAAAAAATTGAAAAAATCACCATAAAGAGCTGGTATTTGTTCGAAATTAACATCAACTCCATCAAAATTTCCGTCTATAAGGATAGATAATAATTCCTCAATAAATTGATTTTGAGCCTCTCTGTTGGCCAAGAACATCTCGTTATTTTCTGACCCAAAAGAAGTAATTGATAATAAAACTTTGACATTTGGGTCCTGTTGCTTGATGAATTTTGCCACACTATCTTCCACCGCCTGCTTAACCATCAACGGATTTCTGTTTTTACCTGTCAACGGATCAATATCGTAGGAGTATAAGGACAACATGGTTAATAAATCATAATTATAATATTTGTAAGCATCTTCCATCCAATAGGGATGCCAACCAATAACCTCATATTTTGTATCTATGCTGTCATGAGCGCCAATGTTATTATAGAAAACATTTTCTACAGAATCCCACTCAATATCTTTAAGATTTCGATCATTTTTAAAACTGTATTCCTGCTGGGCATGAAAAAAAGTATAAATGTATTCATAGTCATGAATCATCCCGCTGTTAGGGATGTAGGGCGCCTTAGACCAAGTAATAATGTCAGCCGTGTCACTAGAGGAATCCACCGTTTTTTTACTAGATCCAAACACCTTCTTAACCCTTTTAGCGTCGCGATTGGTTCGCTTAACTTCTTTCATAACCTTCCTCTGCGCCCCCATAATTTGCTTACGCAAATCTTGGCCGGAAGACAAGAGAGGTAACAACAAAACGATTATTATGACACCTAACTGGCCACCTTTAGAATTCATTTTGGAAAACTTAATTTTTAAACTCTGTAATTCAATATTTCGGGACATTTCAAATATCATCATTTAATTTGATTCTAAAAAGCAAAACTTTAACGTATACTTTTTTTCCTAGATTTTTATCTTCATTCTTAAAATACAAATAATGATCACAGCATAAATCATTCATCAGCGCAAAATTGATGCCTGATTTGATTTGTAAGTTTGAACCTATTTGTGAAGATGGAACTATTACAACGTTGTTATAGATGACACCGGGAGTGTCTTGACTTGAGTTAGCCACTTTCGACTCAAGGGTAATGTTTTGCCCATTGGTTGTTTGGAGTGATACCAGCGTTTGATCTTTTTTAAATGCTAAACCCAATGGATCACCTAATACGTAATTTTTTAAAACATCTGTATATAATGCCTCGTCTCCTAAACTATCTGTTACTACACTTTCATCCAATGCTGCCATCGCTGACTCGTACTGTGATCCTGTTCCAAAAACTACACTCCAAAAAGCAATGGTCGAATCTGCCTCAAAATTGAAAGTGAATTTTTCTGAATTAGGATTTGTATAATCTCGTACTGCACCTAAATATATCGTGGTATCCAAGAAATTAATAGGGATTGTATCATACACAATTGGCTTAGGTATTAGACTAGTATCAACGACATACTTGAAAGGAGTAATCCGTTCGATACGAAATTTATTTTCTTGTCCTAACCAAGCCTTAGAAATCATGGTTATTTGAAAGGAATCTTTCTTTAAAACTGGAATTAGCGCTTGTACTGTTTTTTTAGATTTTCTATTTGCAAACAAAAGTTCTTTAGCTCCATTAACAATTTCAATGGGGGGTGATTTCTGGGTTACCCTATTCATGGTAAAAAGTAAGGTATCTCCTTTGTAGAATGGACCTATCATTAAATTTTTATCATTGAATCTAGTGATTTGAAAAACCCCCTCTGATTCAATAGACTTGGTACGGGCAACGACTCTCGAAAAGGGAATGGAATCTTTTGGCGCACCTATTTTAAAGGGAAACCGATTGAGTGTAATAATCTGATCTACTTTTGTCTTGAACAAAAAAGATAAATTTTCCACCTCTATCGAATAGTCTCCGCTATCAATGGCATCAAACTGCCAAGTCATTTTGTTTTTTTTAATCAAAGATTCATGAACAATTGCCCCCGAAGGAGAAATAACCCTAAAATTTATTTTTCTGGATGTATGGATTTCAAAAGTTAAGTGATCAAACTTTTCTAATATCAAATGAGATTTTTTAATAAACTTTCTATCTAGTTGCATGGACTGGTGAGATGCTCGAGTAATCTCATTTCTCATTTGAGCTGAAGAAGGAAACATAAAAATCTTTACCAAAAAAAATAAAAACATTACTTTTCTTGTACCCATTGTCAATCTAATTTTTCCATTCTCTTTTGGACATCTTTTCTTATTTTTTCTTTCTCCTCATCTACCCAAACTTCTAATTGCGCCTTCACTATTTCAAGATGCGCCTCTCCAATCAACTTCATAGAGCCTTCGTTATTTTTAAGCTCCTGTTCGACCTTGTCTTGTTCGATACTTGCCATAATGGTAAGCTTATTGTTGAGTTGTTGATTTCTCATATTTACAGTAGTGATTTCATCTATTTCAAAATCATATTCTATGGTATTTAAAAGATGATCATAGGGTCCATAAGGAGAAAGTAATTTTACTAAAATAGGTGCGATTTCAATAGCTAGTAACAATAAAAGAATGGCCAATTGGGGCCCAAAAGGCAGTATTCTCAGTAACTCTAATCGCACCAATAATCCGTCAGCGAAAGATTGCAGCAGTCCATCTTTCTCAAGTTCAAACTCATCTAATAAACGTTGTTTTTCTAAATTAAGCAAAGCAATGGTGGCTTCATTGGTTAACTTGGCTTGATCATATTCCTTTTGACTCTGTAAGTATTTGTTCTCTTTGCGTTCACACTCTGTACCCCGACCTCTTTGGCCGGTTCCACACGTGCCATCACATTCACATACATATTGCCGATAATATTCTTCTCTGATTTCGAATTTAGCCAAAATTCTTAGGTTTAGAGAGTCAATTCTTTGCTGCTTTATAGCTACTCTCCCATCAAAAAGAGTCGTTAATTTATCAATTTTGTTGGCACCTACATAGTAAATACTTTCATTGATTTCTTGTTCAAATATCTTGAGTTCCAAAGGAACAGATATTACTATAGATAATAATATGGCCAATAAAAGCCTTGGTGTTATTTGAGCTAATTCTTGAAATTTCCCTTTAGATTTCTTGATGGTCGAAACTAAAAACCTATCTAGATTGAATACCAATGAGCCCCAAAAAATCCCCAGCATAATGGATAAACCCAATGAGTTAAAAGCAGTGAAGAGTGCATAGCCTCCAGAAAAGCAGGCCAAAATACCTGTAAAAAAAACGGTAGCACCTACCCCTGCATATTTATTCACCTCAGACTTCGGACATTTGTCTAATAGATCTATGTCTGCCGCTGAACAAAATAAAAAGAATCTTAATATAAATCCATATGCATGCTTTTGCTCACTCATAATAATCCTGTGTTGATTCGATATTATCAACAATTTTAGGGTCCGATTTAAAGTAATTTAATAAAATAGATTTTCTTTTTTTGAAAAGTTTTGGAATGGAATGCTGTTCATAAAATTCGTTAAAATCAGTCTCTTTCAGCTTTTGTAAAAGAGTAGATTTGAGTGATCTATATTTGTTATCCATCTCATCCATATAATCTCTGAATTGATTGTCATCGTTGCCCCTTATGTATTCTAAGGCATTAATTCTAACATCATCAATATTAATCTCCAACACTTTCAAAATGTTTGGATTAAGATTAATGAATTTTCTTTCAAAAACCGCTGTTGGAAATGAATAAATTAATATTTTCTGATTTTTGCTTTTCCCTCTAAATTTAGCTTCAATATTAATTTCTATAGATCCATCCGAGTTGAAAATATGCGATCCTTTATTTTCATAAAATCCAAAAGGCTTTACGTTTACTGTATCAGCATGGGCCACCTCCCAAGTCAACCGAACATCATACCCCTTGGCGATACCAAAAACACCCTTATATTTTGACTCGTCCATTGAAACAAACTCATTGGAAGATGGATTTCGGAATTGTACCCCATATCTAATTTTAAATTCGCTAATAGTCTTTACCTGAACTGATTTAAGCTTTTTTTGATTCCCATGAGTCGCTTTCAACTTTAGGATGGTATCATTGAGGAAAGTAATGGTTTTTTGTCCAGAATAGGCTACTTCACCAATACCATCAATGGTAACATGAGTCGCATTGGTAACTTCCCAGAAAATTTTGGTAGCTGTCCGCTCGTATACTGTATTACTTTCAATGAGAAATTCAATCGTAATATCATCTGGTTCTAAACGGTACTCAGGTTCTATTAAGGTAAAATGGTTATGATATTCATCAAATTCTTTATCTATTGAATAAAATTCCACGAAACCTTCATGTCCCTTTTTAAGGACATATATGATTTCATAATCAATAAAACATAATATTTTATTGGACGATTTCCCTTTTTCTGATAAATATATGTATGCTCCTAATTTTCTTAGTTTTAACAAATGAATTAAGAGAAAAGCATCAGATTCCGCTTTTTCAAGTCCCCGTTTTGACACGAAAATATCACAAGCAACTTCTCTTTTGAGGCATTTTCCTAATTGCTCCAATAAATCAACAGACAAAACTTCTTCCAAATACAAACTTATCTTATGTCTGGCCTCTCCGAATCTTTTTTTTAGAAATAAGGTTTGATCAGTATTCAATATTTTGGGATAAGCCTGTGATTAATTTTTTTAAAAAACAATTTCAATCTAATAAATAAATATCAAACATTCCTCACTCTATGTCAAGCAAATTTTTAAATAAGAATTACATATTTAAATTTCTATAATCAGGAGAACTCTTGATATTAATTAGTGATTTTGATGCTCAGGAAAAATCTAACTTTTATATTTGAATTCGGTCGCATATTGAAGATTAAAATCATGACAAAAATAGACAAAAAGATAATTTGGGTCACCGGAGCGTCCTCTGGCATTGGTGAAGCATTGGTTTACCAACTGCACCAATTGGGTGCAAAACTGATACTGTCAGCACGAAGAGTAAGTGAACTGGAGCGAGTGAAAAATGCTTGTACAAAAAATGGCGAGGTAAACCTCTTAAGATTAGATCTCTCTGAAGCTGAAACACTTGAAGAAAAATGCAAACAGGCGTCAGCTTTGATGGGGCCCATTGATCTCATCATTCATTGTGGAGGAATCAGTCAGCGAGATAAAGTGATGAACACTTCTTTAGCCGTGGATCGCCGAATTATGGAAATCAACTATTTTGGAACCATTTCCCTTTCTAAATTTTTACTCCCTTCCATGGTGACTCGTAAGCAAGGGCATCATGTTGTCATCACCTCCGTCACTGGCATAATCAGCACACCATTGAGGTCTGCTTATGCTGCCTCTAAACATGCTCTACATGGTTTTTTTGATGCCCTAAGAGCTGAGCACGAAAAAGATAATATAAATGTGTCATTGATTTGTCCAGGCTATATCAAAACCAAAATAAGTTTTAATGCATTGATAGGAGATGGTAGCAAACAAAATACCATGGATAAAGCACAAGACAATGGGATGAGTCCTCAAAGATGTGCAAGCAAAATCATTAGAGCAATAGAACAAAATAAAAACGAAGTGTATATCGGAGGATTCAAAGAAGTAGCAGGTATTTATCTAAAGCGTTTCTTTCCCAATCTATTTGCTAAGGTGGTCATAAAAATGGCTGTTACTTGACCTTGATAATTAAGACATTGCTATCGAGTTGACTCTCCCATGCTTAGAGTGATCTAGAATTTACCTAAGTCTAAAATAATGATTCCACATCATCGAAGGAATAGGCATATTGGAGCACTATTATTTATTGTATTGGTATCCCTGCGAGCAATCAAGACCTCAATGATTTTTTAAAGCGATTTTCCTCTTCTTAATACCTATATTTCTTTAAAATCACTCACTCTAATAAGATTCTATAAAATATATAATCTATTGTAAATCAGTATATTATAATATTTAAAAAAAGTATTGATTTAAATAAATAACAGACCTATGATGTATTCACTTTTGGTAATCATAATCCCGGAATTATCTCATCATCTAATCGAATGATTCCCATTTTTTTTGGGATCAAATAGACCCCGAAGTTCACCTCATTACCTGATTTCCGAAAAGTAGACAAGGTTTTTAAGGGTTCATTTGAGATCCCTTTTTCTGGATGACTTGGGTCAATAGTGGTGAGTACACATCGCGGGCAATGGTGACTAATTTCAAATTCACAAAACCCTATTTTTAGTGATTTCCAGTCGTCTTCTTCAAATGGGTTACCTCCATTTACTACTATATTTGGGCGAAATCGATTCATCCCTACCGGCAAGGTCATTCGATTATTTAAGTCTCGCAAAGAGGCCTCTGATGTGAGCAAAATCGGGGCCGCATCTGTGTAGGTTATATCAATAAATTGATTCTTCATTTGCCGCATGTAGAATGTATTGATTTCAACCACATGACAGCTCACACCCATGCATTTGGAAAACCATTTTTGGATATGCTTATCTAACTCTAAACCTCCCACCGATCGACCAAATAAGATACCCGTTCTCTTTTTTGAAGATACGGTTTTTTTTCGTGGTACGGTGATAAACTCACCTTTACATTTGAAGTGAATCATGTCATCCATAATTTTCGCTTCAACCTCGAGCAACATAGGACACTCTCTTGCAGTCAGCATACGACCATCTTCACCAATTACGGCAAAGTCACGATCACCCACTAAGCCCGTTGTAATGATTTGAGCATGATCAAGGGATTGAGGTTTGCCTGACTTCAATAAATAGGTATAGAGATAAGAAATATGAATGGAATTCATTGAATACTATTTAATAATTGAATCTTAAGATAAGTTATATCATCAGTCGTTTTTAAATTATATGCTTACTAGAGTAAACTACTAAATTTATTCAAAATGATCGCTTATATTATAATAATTGTATTTCTGCATGACGATTTTTGATCAGTCCCTTAAAAATCTGGATCTAAATGAAATTCCATTGACTTGCCATTGGCAGGATCCTCAAAAGTGAGGGCAGCAGCATGCAACTTCAATCGATCCGACTTCAAGCCATATAATTCGTCCCCCTCAATGGGCATATTTAGACCTTCAGGATGGGCTGAATGTACTCTGAGCTGATGGGTCCTACCTGTACTAGGTTTGAATAATACCCGCGCTTTAGCTCCTTTAATTTCTAGAATCGACCAATACGTTTCAGCTAATTTACCATCATTATAACAAACCATTTGACGTGGACGTTGGTGATGATCAGGTCGCAATGGCAATTTAATCGATGGGAGCTTGTATTCTGGAATGCCATTTAAGATGGCAATGTATTCTTTTTTAATGGTCTTATTTAAAAACTGATTTTGAAAATCAAGATAAGCTGATAGAGTCTTGGCCACCACCATCAATCCAGAAGTTTCGCGGTCCAATCGATGTACCATCATAGGGCCTGTAGCCTTTGGGAATGTGGCCTTGACCCTGCTGGCTACGGAATCCAATACGTATTTGCCTGGTACCGATAACAAGCCATTGGGCTTATTGATAACCAAATAATCCACTGATTCATAAATTATAATCAAACCTTTTGTCTTTAACGCCTCATGACAGGCGGGGTTTTCATCAATACGCATCCCTGCTAACATATGGATTAAAATAGGCTTGCATTTACCATGGCAAGCAGGATAAAAATATCCATGGCGACGCAATTCAAGTTTAGGTGATTGTCCCCACCAAAACTCCGCTAAAGCCACAGGTTTTAAGTTATTGAGAAAAGCATGCTGCAATAGCTTTGGAGCAGCACAGTCACCAGCACCTGCGGGCGGCCTTTGCTGTTTGGTATGCTTGAACAAGGTAGTTAATCCTTTCCGTTCTTTTTGTTGATTCAGAAATTGATATTGATCAAATAGTTGCTGCTGAAGTGCCGCTGACTTACTCTTCCTTTTTTCCTTTAATTCATTGATTTTTTTTTGATAAAAAACTAAACGTAATTCTGCAGCGGTCAATACTTCCCGCCAAGCTTGTAGCTTCTTTTTATGTTGAAAATGCAAGTCCTGACTCTCTTTGCTCATTTGTTGCAAGAAATTATAAAGGCTATCACCGCTTAAGTCTTGCATTGCCGCGTCTCTTTTAAGCTGCCTAATGTGCTTAGCCTCCTTTTTATTCATTAGGCTTGCTTGCATTTCCTTATTACTTCTATCTCTTTTAGTTTTATATGCAGATAATAAATCCTGATACTGACGATTATGCTCGATAGCTTTAATTTGGTCATTAATCTCTATAATGGATGCCTCCTCTTCTTTAAAAAAACCATCATCGGTCAATCTATCATAAATTGGACCCACGAAACCCTCTAAATAATTCTTTTCAGCAAGTTTTCCCGAAAATGCAGCCAAGTAACCCAGCTCTTTTCGCTTATTCTTTACCACCAAAATACCAAACATCTTACCACAGATTTCACCAGATTCATCTATCTGATCTCCAAAGTCATGGGTCCATTTTTTTTGCTCATTCAAATAGGTCTGTAAGGCTTTGACAGCGATTAATGCCACTGGATGCGGTTGGTATGAAAAAGGAAAAGTGAACTTTTCGGGGAGATCTGTTTCCGCAATTGGAATGGGGAGTTTATGGAAAACGGATTGGATAAAAGTTTCTGAATCTTTCATTTGCAAGCACAGATTTAATACCATTTACTATGAAAGTCCAATTTTAAATGAATTATTGTTCTGTAAATAATAAGGCGCATTGAAAACCAAATGATAATAGGCCATATAATTACTGATCAGTCGAAAGCTTCAAAATAGAAATAAATCATAAAAATGAATACAAATAACCCTATTTCTCATGCCGCTCATAAAATAAATAAGACCGCTCTCTTTAAATTATTCGATCAAATGAATATTTGATCCTTAGAAAAGTTAAATTGATTGCTAATTTATTTTTTTATGAAAGATTTAAGTCGACGCAAATTTTTACAGAAATCCTCTCTCTCTGCCGCCGCGTTGGTAACTGCCAACACCTTAAAAGCAGATGTTTCAGATATGTCTAATAATCGCCCAACTCAATCTAAATACATGGGTAGTTTTGCCGCACCCAAACTTCCCAATATTCGTATTGCCGTGATTGGAGTGGGTGCTCGTGGACCTGAGCATCTCAAATTTGCCGCGGGTCTTCCGGGTACCGAGATTGTAGCGATCAGCGACCTCTACGAGGACCTGGTAAAAAAATGGGCCGAGGAGATAAGGGAAATAGGCAAAGGACAACATCACAAAAATATAGCTACCTATTATGGGGATGAAAATAAGTGGCTTACCATGCTTACCGAAGTGAAACCGGACATGGTTTTTATAGCAACCAATTGGTCCAATCATGCTCCCATGGCCATTGAAGCTATGAATCAAGGGGCTCATGCTTTTGTTGAGGTACCCATTGCCTTGACTTTAGCAGAAATGTGGCAAATAGTTGATACCTCAGAGCGTACCCAAAAGCACTGTATGATGATGGAGAATGTTAACTATGGTCGAGAAGAATTAATGTATCTCAATATGTGCCGTCAGGGCGTGATTGGAGAATTACTCCATGGAGAAGCGGCTTACATCCATGATTTAAGATTTCAGATGGAAGAGCAAGATCGTGGGACAGGGTCTTGGAGGACCCATCAATACGCCCAAAGAAACGGTAATCTTTATCCTACGCATGGATTGGGGCCTGTAGCGCAATACATGAGTATTGGTCGAACCCAGGATACTTTCAATACACTCGTCTCCTATTCTACGCCAGCCATGGGTCGTCAAAATTACGCGAAAAAGAATTATTCTGCAGATCACAAATGGAACCAATTAAAATATGCAGGGGGAGACATGAATACCTCCATAATCAAAACAAACATGGGGCGTACCATCATGATTCAATGGGATGAAACCAGCCCCAGACCTTACACAAGACTTAATTTAATTCAAGGCACGCTTGGTTGTTTGGCAGACTATCCCCCACGCATCGCTCTCGAAAGAGGAATTGAAGGCGTTAATACTAATGCTCATAGCTGGGCACAGGAAGATGAACTGGAAAAGATTTATGATAAATATGATCATCCCCTGTATAAAAGAATGAATGCCCTGGCCAAGGATTCAGGTCATGGTGGTATGGATGGTATCTTGGATTTTAGAATCATTGAATGCTTACAGCAAGGACTTCCGTTAGATCAAAATGTATATGAAGGTTGTTTATGGAGTGCTGTAAGTCCTTTAAGTGAAAAATCTGTGGCTAGCGATGGTACCCCACAAAGTTTTCCTGATTTCACTCGAGGAAATTGGAAAACGACTGCGCCTTTAGAAATTATATCTTAACAAGATTAATTCTAATTAAAATCTGACTGCCCTATTTTGAAGTGATTTTCTCCGAAATGTTAGATATGGTCTTTAACAAAATATGATGGGCGGGCACTGCCATGTCACCATGATTATAACCCTCTAACTCATATAGCTCAACATAGGGATGGCCTATAATTTGAAGCATTCTCCAGAAATAGGCATTCTCCTCATATCTACCGTATAACTCCAATTCACGATCTCCAGTAATTAAGATGATCGGCGATGAGTCTTTTCTAATATGAGCTAAAGGGGCCATGTGATCGACCCGAACATCGTCCCATTTCAGCTCACGCTCTGATCTGACGGTAAAATGCGTGATAGTATGTCCGCTGTAAGGAATCAATCCTGCAATGGCATCCGAATCTATATCATAGGAGTTGAGATAGCTTTTATCCAATCCCAACATACTGGTTAAATATCCTCCTGCTGAATGTCCAGCAACAAAAATTAAATTGGGATTTCCTCCGTAGGAAGCTATATTTTTAAAAACCCAAGCCACGGCCGCTGCAGCATCATCGATATACCTAGGTGATTTTACTTTGGGATACAATCTGTAATTCACAGCGACTACTGCTATTCCCTGGTTTTTTAAGCCTTCAGGAATAAATTTATTTCCAGACGTCAACCCCCCTCCATGGAACCAAACTACCGTAGCGAAATCTGTCGTTCCAGGCAGATAAATGTCTAAAACACATCTATCAAGAGTATACGCATCATCTGTTCCTTGCCTGTAGGACAAGTTGGTATATAGTTGCGCCTCATCAGTTAAGATTTGAGCCGTTAACTGAGCTCCATGAAAGTATAGCACCAAAAAAAAATATTTTAAAAATCTCACATGTGAATTAATTCGATTTACCCTCATTTTAATCAAGCATTGAATACATATTAAAAAGGTTTTACTTCAATTCTTCAACCAAATAATAGCCCTTTTTATTCTGAGTTTCCGCTCTGACTTGCTTTACTTTTTCAGACGAAATCGCAGCTGCTTTATTACCAAAACTATTGCGTACATAGGTGAGAACTCCAGCAATTTCTCGATCATTGAGTAAACTACCAAAAGCCATCATAGGTACTTTTCCACTGTAGGATTTTCCCATTACTTTCATTTTACCCATGACACCATTCAATGTGATTTTAATTAACCTTTCCTCGTCTCCAAGCACCCATTGCGTTCCTTTGAGAGGCGGAAATCCAGCTGATTTGATTCCCTTGCCATCAACTTGATGGCAGGTTGCACAATAACCGGCCTTCGCATAAATGCTTTTACCTAAATGATACAATTCAACATCAGGCCCCTCAAAATCCACCATAAGTTCTTCTCTGGGTTTACTTTGCTCATCCATTTCAGAAACTCCCGAAATCCCAAAATTACTGGCAATGGCATTGTAGGTATCTCTCATCCAATCATCCAATGGCAAGCGTACAACAGACGAAAGAACTTTTTGAGCCACTTCCTTGTCAAGCCAAGAAGCTGCTACAATCGCCTCTAAGCGTACCTGGCCATGAGGATCAGCACTTGCTTGTATTATCCATTCCTCACTTCGAGGAATTTGTACTCCCATATAACGCATCACCCGAACAGCTGCGGCTCTCAACCTGTAATTTTCTGAATAAAATACTTCTTCTAAGAGATACAGATCAATTTGATTGTTTCCCCAACTCACCCACAATGCTTCCAATAAATGATGATCATATGCCTGATCATTTGGATCTAAATTGGCCACCCAAACCTTCAAAGCCGCGGAAACTAAATCGGCATCTTTCCCCCTGAGTGCTCGACGACTTCGATAACGCGTCCGATATTCAGGTAATTTTAAATGATCTAGTAGAACTGCTATGCTTTCGCCATCGATGGATGCCGGTACCACCAAAGGCCTAGAAGGATAAGTCACGCGGTAAATACGTCCATGTGCATGATCTCTCAAGGGATCACGTGCATTGTGTTGCATGTGTCCCACCAAAACATTGTGCCAATCCACTACATACAAAGAACCGTCTGGAGCAAACTCCATGTCAACGGGCCTGAAATTTGGATCGGTCCCTACAATTAAATCCTGTCGATGTTTTGATTCATAGCCCGTACCCTTCCCGATGAACTTATGTTGCTTGGTACCTAAAAAGCTAATGGTATTATTGATCAGTAAATCGCCTTGGACCTCCTCTGGGAAATGGCGACTGGATACAAATTCTAAGCCTGAGGTGGGCCTCACCCTATGTGCTTCCTCTATCAAGTTCTGTGATTTAGGTGATGAAATCCCGTATGTTGACTTAATAGATCCCGGCATCATCCAACGAACATCTGGACCCGATGTGTCACAGAAAAAGTTTTGGCCCCATGCATCAAATGCAATCCCCCATGGATTGGGAATAGACAATTGTGCGGTGCGCTCTAATTTGTGTTGTTGTGGGGTGTATCTGTAAAAACCACCGTTAGTTGCCCGCACGGGTCCATAAGGCGTCTCCACATTGGTATGCAAAAAGACACCCTCCCCCATATAAATAGCCCCTGATGGGTCTACGGTAAAAGCACTGATGGCATGATGGGTATCATGATCGTCGAAACCACTTAATAGCATTTCTACTTCATCCGCTTGATCATCACCATCCACATCTTTATATAATTTTAAATGATTGCCCTGTGAGATATACACGCCTTCGGTAGCCAGTTCAAATCCTATGGGCAAATGTAATCCGTCTGCAAATACCGTCTGCTGATCTGCCTTTCCATCCCCGTTGACATCCTCTAGAATAAGTAATTTATCATTGGGCTTGGCATCTCCCGGTTTATAATGTGGGTAACTTGGCATAGTCGCAACCCATAAGCGACCCTTATCGTCAAATGAAAGCTGCACCGGATTGGCCAAATCTGGAAAGGTTTCCTCGGAGGCGAAAAGTTCGATTTCATATCCCTTGGGTACCGTAAGTGTAGCCAGGGCCTCCTCTCCGTATAAATAAGAGATCTCCTCTGTATTCCTGTAATTAGTTTCAACAACAGCCAGTTCTTGCGTTTGGCCATCCGCAAGAGTCACGTCATAAGGGCTATTTTGCATAAAGCTCCAAATAGCTGTATCTCGAATTTGGGTAAGTTCTCCGATTTTTTTTAGCTCATCAGGATAATTGTCTGAACCGAAAGGATCATACCTCCTACCAAAGACATGCACGCCGTTAGGTATTTTAAAATCATTCTGCCAAAACCAATTTTTATCTATCACGCGAGCTCTTACTCCCTCAAAGGCGGTCTCATCATGTTTTTTACCTTCCTCAAATAGTGCATTGGATAAGAATGAGGAAAATATGCGATAGCCCTCTTCATTGAGTTGCATACCATCAATGGTTAATTTTTTATCTGAAAACCATTTGGTACTTGGCGTAAAAACATCAATAAAAGGTATTTTTTCTTCTAGAGCAACTTGAGCCATGGCATGGGTATACATTTTCAACCTCCTATTAATTTCAATTCCATCAGGTAGATCTTCCATTTTTGATAGATCTTGAAAAGCAATGGGAGATACCAGTACCAACTCCGGCGCATGGATACCATTGTATTTTTGTGCTTGGGTATGAGTAATAAAGGCGTGTAATTCATCGATGAAAAGGGCTAAGCCTGCTGAATCCTCAAAGGATTCATTGAAACCAAAAAAACTTATAATCAAATCAGTATCCAACCTATTCAGCCACTGATCTGGGGTTTCAAAATGCCCTTCACTCCCCGAATTTTGAGCCAGCTCATTCTGAAATTGGGAAGCACCCGGAAAAGCCCAAGGCTCGTTTCTACCTGAATGAGGTCTAAAGCCAGGCGTATTTCCTCCATCGCATAAATTTCTAATAACTAAAAGACGATCAGGGAACTTGAGCTGTACTTCCGTTTCAAAAAATCCATAGTGCATCATTCGAGCACCCAAATTGTTGCCTATTAAAGAAATTCGCGTCCCTTCAGTGATCACTAATTTATCAGAAGTGATGCAGCCGCTCATACCTAAAACTCCAAAAAAAGCGAGGACAAAAAGCACGCCAAAGGAGGTTGCCTTTTCGATTCTTTTAATTAATATCCTCTTTGGTTTCATTATTAATATTACTCTCAATATAAGATTAAACCCTAAAACTAATCCACTATTTATAAAACCTTGGTACCATGATGATATTAATTGTAAACATAAAGCAGCACCTCAAGTTTTAAAATAAAACTGAAACCGCTTCTAACAATATTATTTGATTTAATCATATTGCTTGTTACCTTTAGGTTATCGAAAATATAAATACAATAAACTATGGCTGAATTCAATATCAACATCAATGGAGTGGTAAATAAAATTGATGCCGATCCCGACACCCCTATTTTATGGGTATTGCGGGATCACCTAAATTTGGTAGGCACCAAATATGGTTGTGGAATTGCTCAATGCGGTGCCTGCACGGTTCATTTAAATGGTTCCGCCATTCGTTCCTGCTCTGTAGCTATAAGTACGGTAGGTGATCAAGTGATTACGACCATTGAAGGTAATTCAAAATCAACAGGGAAACTCGAAAATATTGTTAAAAAAGCCTGGATATCCCATGATGTTGCTCAATGTGGCTATTGTCAACCCGGGATGATTATGAATGCAACAGCACTTTTAAAAAATAACCCAAATCCAACCGATGCGGACAT
>MDTB01070225.1_pt1 | contig 37432 bp, 36 predicted proteins | sample 811161 | NCBI WGS metagenome assembly MDTB01 (sample SAMN05326650, study PRJNA326480) | marine metagenome | isolation source: seawater | place: Mediterranean Sea | collected 2009 | reverse complement strand
TGGTTTTTCAATTCCAACATTTTCTAGAAAAAATATTAATCTCACATTAGATATGATATTGTTACCAGAATTTCAACAAGTAGAATTTGACCCCTTAGTTCTTAATATATCCCCCTATGAAATAAGATATGACGAGAAGAGGAATTTCTTTACTGAGGGTATAGACTTATTCCAAAAAGGTAATTTATTTTACTCTAGAAGAATAGGCGGAACCCCAATTACTAACCCAATTCTTGGTGACAATGAAATTATTTCTAGATTACCTGAAAACACAAGATTATTTAATGGAACAAAAATTTCAGGCAGATCAGAGGATGGATGGGGAATTGGTTTATTTAATGCAATTACAAGAAATACATATGCCCAAATTCAAGATACGTTATTAAATATTGAAAAAGAGCAATTAATCGAGCCAATAACAAATTATAATATGTTGGTATTGGATAAAAGCTTTAATCAAAGTTCATTTATATCTTTTATTAATACTAATGTCTCTCGTAAAATCCCATTTAGAAATGCCAATGTTTCCGCATTGGTAGGGTCTATAACTAATAAAAAACAAACACATACATATGATGCAAATATTAAAGGAAGCATTGTTGGACAAGCAGATGAAAAAAATACAGGATTTTCAACTCTATTAAATATTCAAAAAATAAACGGGAAAATTAAATACAATATTCGCAACTATATAGAAAGTGATGAGTATGACATTAATGACATGGGCTTTCTATATCAGAACAATGAAATTAATAACGAAGCTAATATTTCATATAATATATTTTCTCAGGATGAAAAAATTGCAAAAAAACTAAATATTAAAAAAGGCAACGTTGCTTTTGGTGTGGAACACAAAACACTATATAGGCCATATTTATATAATTCATTTATTATAAAAGCATCTTCTTTTGTGCTCAATAATAATCATTTTTTCATGTCTCTAAAGTCTAGATTTTTTCTCGAGGAACATGATTATTTTGAATCTAGAATTATCAATCAAGTATTTATTAAACCCCCAGCAATTAAAACAAGTTTCTCAACTTCTAGTAATTTTAATAAACCCATATCACTAAATAATAATTTTTCATTCAAATGGAGATTTAACAACAATTATAATATTTGGAAAGATTATAAAAATGCATTATTCTACTATAGAATTAATCCTAGATTTCGAATAAGTAATCATATATTTTTAGAATATATTTTAGCAATTGAAATAGAGCAAAATCAAATTGGCTGGATTGAAGAAGAAGATTCTAATCCAATATTTAGTCGAAGAAATCAAAATACGTATACAAATAAACTTGTTCTTAATTACACCTTCAACCCTCAAACCTACATAAAGTTAATTGCTAGACACTATTGGTCTACAATTGAAAATTTCTCATTTTATAGTATTAATGAGAGTGGATTATTATATCACAATGACTATAATAAAAATGAAGATATTAATTTTAACACATGGAACCTTGATCTTAATTTTTCATGGCAATACAAACCAGGATCCTTGTTGTCGATTGTTTGGCAGAACCAACTTACAAGTATAACGGATCAAAAAAATAGTATTTTTACACAAAATATTAATGATTTTTTTAAAACACCTACGACAAATATAGTTTCATTTAAACTTACTTATTATATAGATTACATTGAATTAATTAAACCAAGAAATGATAAAAATTAATAATTTATATAAATCTTTTGAAAAGAAGCCAGTATTGATTGACGTCAGTATAGAAATTCTTAAAAATGAAATTGTAGCAATACAAGGACCATCAGGAGCAGGTAAAACAACATTGCTAAAATCAATTGGGTTATTAGATAGTATTGACTCAGGAACTATACTATTTGAAAATCAAGAAATTCATCTTTTTAATGAAATACAACAATCTAAATTTCGAAACAAAGAAATTGGCTTTGTATTTCAATTTCATAATTTACTTCCAGAATTTTCATCTCTAGAAAATATTTGCATACCATATTTAATCCATAATAATAATTTCAAACATGCAGAACAAAAAGCTAAGAAATTAATGGAATCATTAAATATTTTACATAAAAAAAACTCAAAACCTAACGAACTCTCAGGAGGGGAACAACAACGAGTTGCAATTGCACGAGCCTTAATTAATTCACCAAACCTAATACTTGCAGATGAACCTACAGGTAATTTAGACTCAGCTCAATCTCAGGAGATGTTTAAATTATTTAAAAAGATCTCAAATAAATACTGTACAACTTTTTTGATTATTACTCATAATAATAAGTTAGCAAAAATGTGTGATCGTATTATAAACATAAAAGATGGACAGATTATCAAATAAAAATTCTAATTTAATTTTAACAAAATAATACAAAAATGGAATTTACTAAGCCAACTATTTTTTACTACCTAATTCTGTTGGCTATCCCAATTATTATTCATCTATTTAATTTCAGAAAACATAAAAAAATATTTTTCAGTAATAATTATTTTTTAAAACAAATTCAAACAAAAAGTCAATCAAAAAATAAAATTAAAAAATGGTTATTATTGCTTAATAGAATGGCAATTGTTTGCATGATAATCACTGCATTTTCTCTACCATTTTTAAAGCAAAATAGTAATCCACACGAAACAAAAAAGGTTGGACTATATGTCGACAACTCATTTAGCATGAATAAGGTAGATGAAAATAACAACAGTTTACTTGATTATGCTAAGAATAATGCCAAAAAAATAATTAATAATCTTATAGAGTCACAACAAGTACTAATTATTACAAATGATTTTGAAAAAAAACATCAAAAATGGTATTCAGCAAAAGAAGCACTTTCTCTGATTGATTCAATTAGTATTTCAGGAAATCCTAATAAATTAAATACTGTCATAAATAAATATGACCAAAATCTAGACTCTAGATTTAGCAACGAACTTTATTTATTATCCGATTTCCAGAAAAAAAAACAAATTCAAGCACCTGATTCCTTAAAAAATTTAACAATTAAAATTGGGTTACTTCAAAGCAACTTTAACGACTCAAATATCAGTATAGACTCTTGTTACTTCTCAACGCCATTTAGAAAAAATAATGAAATTGAAAACTTAAATGTAATATTTACAAATCATGGGAATGAAAATTTAATTACCAACGCACAATTATTCATTAATAAACAAAAAAAATCTACTCATAGTATTGATCTACCAGCAAAATCATCAATTACAAAAACCATCAACTATGTTAACCCTATAGATCAAAATAATATTCGTGGAAAAATTGTCATTGATGATCCCGTTATTCAATTTGATAATCAAATGTTCTTTTCATATTCTACAAATAATCAAATTCCTGTCCTAGCAATATTTGATGATAATATATCAAACTACTTAACCAATCTATTTTCTGACTCAATATTTAATTTTCAAAGCTATAATATCAATCAGATTGAATATAATTTACTTAATAATTTTAACTTAATAATTCTAGATGAATTAACAAATATCCCCTCTAGCTTAGCTTCAAGGCTACAACAATACATCAGTAATAAAAAAGCTATCTTCATTTTTCCTAATCAAAAAATTGATAAAAAATCCTATAATGATTTTTTTAAAAAAATAAATACTGATTTTCTTGACAAGTGGATTGAAAAAGAAAGATTAGTAGAGATAATTAATTATAATCATCCTCTTTTTCAATCAGTTTTTTTAAAAAATTCAAAAAATATTAACCTTCCAAAAATTCAAGGTTCATATTTAATGAGAAAAAATAATTCCTCTCAAAAAAGAAGTATTCTGAATTTTAAAAAAGATTCACCTTTTCTTTCAGAGTATATATATAAATCAGGAAGAATCTTTCTGGTTGCAAGTGATTTGTCAAGCTACAATTCTAATTTCCCAGAACATGCATTATTTGTTCCTTGTTTGTATAATGCGTCAATAATAAATAATGAAAAAAATATATACAATACTATTAAAAATGAAAATATCATCGAAACTAATACTGTTAATACAAACAACACAATTAGACTAGAAAAAAATATGGAAATTGATTTGATTGGTAATATCATTAGCCCTAATCTTGTTCTTTTTTCTAATAAAATTAACACAGATGGATATTATAAATTAATAATTAATGATACAACCTACAAAACAATATCTTTTAATTACAATAGAAATGAAAGCACAACTAATTATTTTAATAAAAAAGAAATTAAAGAAACTTTCAAAGACCAATCTGTAGAATTCCTGAAAATGAAAAATAATCTCGTTCCTTTTAAGGACTTAGATAATAACAAAAAAAATACTACAAGTTTATTTTTTATAATATTAGCTATTATATTTTTAATAATTGAATTAATTTTGCTGAGGATATGGAAAATCTAAAACATATTGTTATTCGAAATGCAATTATTATTGATAAAAATTCCCCATATCATAAAAAGAAAAAAGATATTCTAATTGAAGATGGGGTCATTAAAAAAATTGATACTAAAATTTCAATTCAGAGCCCTTTTTTTGAGACAAAAATCAATAACTTACATATTTCTCCGGGCTGGTTCGATTTACACACAAGACTTGGTGAACCAGGTTACGAACAAAGAGAAACAATTGAAAGTGGGTTAAATGAAGCGGCAAAAGGTGGATTTACCGGAGTTTTAGTCATGCCTAGTACTAATCCGCCTATTCAAAGAAAAGCAGATATTCACTTCTTAACTAGAAAAGCACAAAATAATATAGTTGAACTATTTTCTTCAGGTTGTATTACAAAAGATTGCGCTCAACAAGAGATTACTGAAATGTTTGACATGCATAATAATGGAGCTCTTGCCTTTACTGATGATAAGAAAACTATTCAAAACTCTATGCTTATGAATATAGCATTAGAATATGTTAAAAATTTTGATGGGCTTATTATGACTACAAGTTCTGATATATACTTATCCAAAAATGGCCAAATCAACGAAAGTGAAATTAGCACACAAATGGGGCTAAATCCAATACCTGAATTATCAGAAGATATAATGATTGATCGTGATTTAAATATTTTAAAATATACTCAGTCAAGACTACATCTTTCAACAATATCTAGCTATGAAGCAGTAAATAAAATTAAAAATGCAAAAAGAAGTAACCTAAATATCTCTTCTGATATAGCTGCATATAACCTACTGCTTACAGATTCATGGATTGATAATTTTGATTCTAATTTAAAAGTATTTCCACCATTAAGGAGCGAGAAAACTAGAAAAAAATTAATCAGTGGAATTCTTGACGGGACTATAGATGCAGTCTCATCTGATCATTCACCTATTGAAATTGAAAATAAACGATGTGAATTTGAAAGAGCAAAATTTGGTATCATCGGATTAGGTACAGTCTTTCCAATTTTAAATACTGTACTACACGACCAATTAGATTTATCTAAAATTGTTGAATTAATTTGTCATAATCCCCGAAAAATCCTTAAAACAAAGATACCTAAGATACAAGAAGGACAAGAAGCCAATATGACATTATTTGATCCAAAAAAAGAGTGGACTTATCATGATGATCATATTCATTCATTATCTAGCAACACACCATTAATTAATTATAAGTTTAAAGGCGAAGTATTAGGAATAATTAATCAAAAAAAAATACACCTAAATCATTAAAAAAGCATATATAACTCCCAGCCAAAACCCACCTGACTAATTTCTGAGATTGGAGTAAATAATTCAATAATATTATTTACAAATATGTTAGTATAATATCTATTGGCCCATTTTTTATTTAACGAAATAGAAAGATTAGCAAAGTTGTACTTGTTAATAGAATAGCTTGGTATAAATTTAAATTTTTGGTTAGGAAAAAATTTTAAATATGAAATTTTTGCAGAGCAAAACACAGACTTATATAATTTCTGAATACTGAAGTTAAAATTAATTTGATTTTCATTTACAAAATCATAAGTTAAACCTAAATTAGTGCTATACGGCATTAATCTAACTTTATTAGTATAATGGCTTTCTGTACTGAAAATATTTATTATCGTGTCTTGAAGATTCTCAAATTCTGTTGATAATACCTGGTCAAGTGAATAATCAATTCCATCAAAGTAAAAGGTGCCTTGAGATTTATTATTTTGCTCATTCCACAAAATTATTCCTAAATCATTTATATTGGCATACATACTAATTCTACTAGTATATTCATATTCTGCATATAAATCAACAGCAACACCTAAATTAGATAGTGTTTTATGATCGTGATTTATATCAAAAGAAAAATTTGAAATTAATTCAATATCAAAAGGATTTTGTTCTGAGTTAAAATTCTCGTCTAATAAAAATTGAGTACCACCTAGATCAAGATTCATAGAACCAAGACCTTTAATAAATTTAATCTTAGAATTAAGATATAAACTCTCATTTATTAGACTAGAATATCCAAAATAAAAAGACAAATAATTTAATGCACTTATATAATTTTTATCATCTAAAGTGAGATTTTGATTTAAATATTGATAATTACCATTTATAAGTAGTGACATCAGTTTATGAGAGAACATACAATCAACAAATAAACGATGATCTATTCCAAAAGAATAAATTTGATTACTACGTTTATATGCGTAGTATAATAGAGTATTTTTCATATCCATCAAATGTTGTGAAGCAATTTCAATATTATTGGCATATTGATCAAAATTAATACCTATAATATTTTGATTTGAAAAGATAAAAGACTTGAAACCGGGGTCAGAATTTATATTAAACTTAATTCCTATAAATGGGAATTCGACTAAATTTACAAATGATGTATCAGTTAATAAAGAATATTCTTTTAATGATTGACTAGTAACATAAGTACCAAGTATTGTTTGAGCAGATGTTTTACTTAAAAACAAACAAACAAATAAAAAACCAAATAAAATACTCCTACTTTTCATTTTTAATTTATGTTGATTTCTGTTTCCAAGCCAACCTTAAATAAACATTCATAATCAGAATAAATTTTCACATACTGATCTTTATTTTGAAAGCCATAACTACTGAGTGTTACATCAATAATTATTTTATTAGAGCCGAGTAAGTTATTTATTTCTGTATCTGATAAAGATAAAAAACCTGATGAAAGAACTGTTGAAACAACTTCTCCAAATTCATCAACAATAGCTGGATTAATAATATTATTAAAGCTATTATTAATATCTGTAAACTCAAGTGTGTCCAAATTGACTCCTGGATTTAATGAATCATGTAAAACTAAATTAAATTCTGTACCTAGTGGGAAGCCATTAACTAGATTATAATGTAGAAGCACTCTATTAATCTGTGACAAGTCGTAATTAATGCCATCAAAAACAATAGTGTCTTTTAAACTTAAATTAGCAGCATTTACACTTAATGGAAAATCAATATCAACACCTAGAAGTAAAGATTCTGAACTAGATATATCAGTGGAAGTAAAACTAAGACTAGCATAAGCTTCGTATGCAAGTAATTGAGGGGGTAATGCAATAATATCACCGATTTCATCTCTATAATATGTAATCGAACTTTCACTATTTGGTTGAATATCTAAATCAACTGTCAAACTCTCCTCTATACCATCCTGAGAATATGCAAATAAGTCACCATCAATACTGCCAGATAATCCATATGGGTTTTTAACCTTTAGAGTAAACTGTGGGTCCTCTAGAATAAGACCACTGTCAAAATCTTCAAATAATGCTAAATCAACATCGACTGTATCTCCACCTAAAGGAAGTGTGATATTATCGAAACCAACATCATTTATACTAAACGATACGTCAAAACCAGTTGCGGGAGTTAGTTGCACCATGTCTGCACCAACATTTTCAATTTGTAAAGTTTCTATTAAAAGAGTTATACTATTACTAGACTCAATAACAAGATCAGATAAATCAATACTAGAAGTATAGACTTCTCCAGGATTCAGTTCAAATATATCAACTTGCCATTCAATTTCTGGGGCTGGCATTATTTTGATTTCAACTGTTTCTATTGTAACAGGTAAATTATTAGTTATTGAAATTTCTAATTGACCAGAATTAAATACTGCATCACTAAACTCATCAAATTGAAAATCAAAGGGTTCCAAAATATCAGCATTAAATAAATTAAAGACGACACCTGGTATTTCTTGTGAATCTGGAAAAGGGACTTCAAGACCTGACGCATTTATTAATGCAGCAACTGTTGGATTACTTTGAGCATTTATAACAAGTTCTTCTAGCAAAATCAATGTATCAATATTAAGACCAGTAATATCTTGTATTAGGCTGGAAGGTAGAACATATATACTATCACTACGAAATGCTAAGTGTATTAAATTATTTTGATCATACTCTGTAGTACCTCTTTCAGGGATTAAATCCGCAATTGTAATAGTTGCATTAATAATAGGAGAAATCAATTCAGGAGACCAATCATTTAGTTCTAACTGATATTTTTTACATGAATAAAAACTTATCAAAAAACAAAAAACTATTATAATAAAATGTGATGGCCTACGCATAGGTTAAATAAAATTAATATCTTAACAAAGATGCAATAATTTAATTACAAATTATATTAATAAAATGATATCATTAGAAAAAACTCTTAATTCAAAAAAATTGTTTCTAATTGCTGGTCCTTGTGTTATTGAAAATGAAAAAATAACGTTTGAAATTGCCAACGAGATAAAACAAATTACTTCTGAACTAGATATTCCATTTATATTTAAAGCTTCATATAAGAAGGCTAACCGTTCTAAAATAAATTCATTTACAGGACCTGGAATAGAAGAGGGTTTAAAAATCCTTCAAAATATAAAAACTCAATTATCAATACCAATTACTAGCGATGTACACAGTATAGGGGACATAATGAAAGCATCAAGTATTCTGGATATAATACAAATTCCTGCATTTTTATGTAGACAAACAGATTTGTTAATTACTGCTGCAAAAACCAATAAATATGTCAATGTTAAAAAAGGACCATTTCTTTCTGGAGAATCATGTAAATTTATTGTAGACAAAATCACCACTTTAAATAATAAAAAAATCATTTTAACTGAGAGGGGGAATTCATTTGGATATGAAAATTTAATTGTAGACATGAGAAATATTCCAATACTAAAAATGAATAATTGTCCGGTTGTAATTGATGCAACTCATGCCAACCAAAAACCGAATCAAACAAAAGGGGTTTCTGGAGGAACTCCTCAATTTATTGACACAATTGCATCTGCTGCAATAGCTGCAGGTGCAGATGGAATATTTATTGAAACACATCCTAATCCTAAAGAAGCTCTTTCTGATGGTTCTAACATGCTAAAGACTGATCAATTAAAATCTCTTTTAACAAAACTAATTGCAATTAAAAAAGCTATAAGCTTTTAACTACAAATAATTTCTAAATTATCAAAAGCTAAATAAACATTCTTTGGCAATTCTTTATTAACATGACTATGTAGTCCCATACCATGACCAATATGAGTTAAATAAGCCTTTTGAGGTTTTACTTCATCTATTAAATTTAATGACTCGTCTAAATTATAATGCGAAATATGCTTATCTTTTTGTAAGGAATTAATTATTAACACTTTTATCCCAAATAATTTTTCTTTTTCTCTTTCCTCGATGTAATTTGCATCTGTTATATAAGCTAAGTCTCCAATTCTATAACCAAAAACTGGTAACTTATAATGCATTACTCTAATTGGAGTTACCAAAATTTTCGAAACTAGAAAAGAACTATTTTTAATTACATTTAATTTAAACTTAGGCTTTCCAGGATAATCTTTAGTACCGAATAAATAGTGAAAATCTGATTTAATTTGATCAAAAACAAACTTCTCTGCAAATAAGGAAATTGGTTTTTTATTTTTATAGTATATAGGACGTAAATCATCTATACCCGCTGTATGATCTCTATGTTGATGAGTAAATAAAATAGCATCAACCGATTTACAATTAATTCTTAACATTTGATAGCGAAAGTCAGGACCAATATCAATTAAAATATTAAAACTATCAATTGAAATTAAAATAGAACTTCGCAACCTACCGTCCTTTGTATTATTTGACTTGCATACTTGACAAGTGCATCCGACCATTGGTACACCTTGAGAAGTTCCTGTTCCTAAAAATTTTACTTTAATTTGCATATAATAAATGAGATTTTTTTATTCTTTTTACACAAACTAACATAAATTTGTAATAATTAAACTTTTTTACATGGAAAATGTAATACTAAGTGCAGCACAAAAAGCATTAAATATAAATCTTGATGAGCATATTTATGGCACATTTTCTGAAATAGGTGCTGGACAAGAAGTTGTTAGGCATTTTTTTAGATCTGGTGGTGCATCTGGAACAATTGCAAAAGCAATGTCTGCATATGATATGGATGTCAGTGATGCTATTTATGGCAAAGAACAGTCTGGAAGATATGTTTGTAAATCAAGATTAAAAACAATGATTGATCGCGAATATCTTTTACTTAAAGAACGATTAGATAGAAAAAAACATCCTCACAAATCTTTCTTTTCATTTGCAAATACAATAACTACAACTAAATATGATGACCAACAACCCGGTCACGGTTGGATGGGAGTAAGATTTCAACTAAATGCAAATGAAAATCCAAATGATGTTATTATTCATATTCGACTACACGAGCATGAAGCAAGACAACAACAAGAAACAGTCGGAATCTTGGGTGTAAATCTAATGTATGCTTGCTTTTATTGTCATAATTCGCCAGAAAAATTTATTCAAAGTTTATATGACAATTTAACTCGGAAACAAGTAGAAATTGACATGGTACAAATGAACGGGGAAAATTTCAAAAATATCGATAATCGTCTTCTTAGTTTACTACTTGTGAAAAACAAAATGACAGAGGCTGTTATATTTGGTCCTGATGGCAACAATATGCAGCCCTCTGATGTACTATATAAGAAAAATATATTGACTCTGAGAGGCAGTTTTAGACCTGTCACAAAAGTCAATATTGACATGATTAAAAATGGATTTAATAAATTTGTTAAAGAAAATAAAGTTACAGAAGAAAATCTCCAAGTTTTATTTGAAATAACATTAAACAATTTAAAAGCTGAAGGTGGTATTAACGAAAAAGATTTTTTAGATCGTGTAGATGTTTTATGCTCAATTGGACAAACTGTTATGATTTCCAACTACCAACGGTATTATAAATTATTAGATTATTTTGGACGCTTCACTGATGAAAGACTAGGTGTGATTTTAGGAGTACCTAACTTAAAAGAAATTTTTGACGCAAAATTTTACAGACATTTAAATGGAGGTATATTAGAGGGAATAGGAAAAATGTTTAATCGAGATATTAAAGTATATGTTTATCCTTATAAGCCCGAAGAGCAAAGCGAACTACAAACAAGTGAAAACTTATCTATCCAACCGCGTATTAAACCACTATATGACTTCTTTGTATTTAATAAACGAATTATTGACCTAAAGGACTATAATAAAGATTATTTAAATATCTTTTCAAGACATATACTGAAAATGATTAGACAAGATAAAAAAGGATGGGAAAAAATGGTGCCAACATATGTTGACAATATAATAAAAGAAAATAATTTATTTGGCTACGATAATTGTAAATACAATACCGGAAAAGACAAGCCTATTAAGGCAATCAAGAAATAAATACCCAAATTAACAGCACCTATATAATCATTAGCTAATCTCTGGCCTAAAAACAAACTACACAATGTAATTAGAGTAAACCAAATAGCAACAAAATAATAATCTAAACCTAAAACAATAAAACCTGAATCAGGACCTACATTAATCAACATAAATAAAACTAGCACAAACAAAGCACCGGTAATACATTCTAATAATGTAATAAGGATTAATAATAATTTAACTTGTTTACTGAAAAAATTTTTCTTGAAATGATCTTTGAAGTAATTTAAATTTCCTGAAAATGATATAATTTTATCAATACCTGACTGTAAAAAAAGAATAGAAAAAAAAAGAGAAATGAAAAACAAAAAAAACCACTCATTAATATATTCTCCTAAATTCCCTAGAGCAAAAATTAAAAAGTAATTTAGATTGATCATATCTACAAATATAGCGTTTTCAACAATGTTGAAAAAATAATTGTTTTTATTTATCTAAAGAACTAAAAAATCATGATATTAGATATTAATAATTAAGATATTAATAAATGGGAAAAATCATATCTATTGTAAATCAAAAAGGAGGGGTTGGAAAAACTACAACTGCGGTAAATCTGGCAGCTAGCTTAGGAGTTTTAGAAAAAAAAATTCTTTTAATTGATGCGGACCCACAAGCAAATGCAACATCTGCAATTGGTATTGATATAACTACAAAAGAAGATCAAAAATCTATCTATGAAGTTATTGAAAATACCGTTCAAATAAAAAATACAATCATAAAAACTGACTCACCTAATTTATATATTATTCCATCGAATATTGATTTAGTTGGCGCGGAGATTGAATTAGTCAATCATCCAGAAAGAGAATATATGCTAAAGAAACAATTAAAATTAATACAAAATGATTATGATTTTATTATAATAGATTGTCCCCCATCGCTTGGATTAATAACAGTCAATTGTCTTAGCACATCAGACTCACTAATTATTCCTATTCAATGTGAATACTTTGCGCTTGAAGGACTAGGTAAATTAATGAATACTATTCGACAAATACAAAACCTACATAATCCAGATCTATCAATTGATGGTTTATTGCTAACAATGTATGATTCTCGACTAAGATTATCCAATAATGTAATCGAAGAAGTAAAAATGCATTTTGGAGAAATAGTATTTGATACTATTATACAAAGAAATGTAAGACTAAGTGAAGCAACAGGTTATGGAACTAGCATAATCAAATATGATGCAAATTGTAGAGGTGCAATAAATTACCTAAACCTAGCAAAAGAATTTATTAATAAACACTCATTAACTCTAGACACCAAACATGAATAATAAAAATCGACTTGGAAGAGGACTGGCTTCAATTTTTAATAATCAAAAAGACATAAGTACTACCAAAAAAATTAATATTGACTTAATTGAAAAAAATCCTTTTCAACCACGAACCAATTTTACTAAAATAGAAATTACTGAACTAGCTAATTCGATTAAAACATATGGTCTTATACAGCCTATTACCGTTAGACAAAATACACACAATAAATTTGAACTTATTTCTGGGGAAAGAAGATTAAGAGCAGCAAAATTAATTGGTTTAAAAGAAATCCCAGTTTTTATCAAAAATATTCAGAACAAGAATATGCTCGCTGTTGCACTTGTAGAAAATATACAACGTCAAAATCTAGACCCTATGGATATTGCATTGAGTCTAGAGCAATTGATAAAAAACTATAACTTAACCCATGATACATTAGGTAAGCGAATTGGTAAAAGCAGATCAACAATAAGTAATTATTTAAGATTATTAAAATTGGATCCAATTATTCAAGCTGGTGTGAGAGATAAAATGATCACTATGGGTCATGCAAAAGCAATTATGAATATTGAAAATCAAACTATACAGCTAGAAATCTATCAAACAATCATAAAAGATAATTTATCGGTAAGGGATGCTGAAAAAATCGTTAAAAACAATAAATTAACTGTTTCCAAAACACGTTTAACTGATGATAATTTATCAATTCATTATAAAAAGATTGAAAATAATCTATCAGATTTTTTTAATGAGGAAATTAAACTGAAAATTCTTAAAAACGGAAATGGAAAAATTGAAATACCTTTTAAATCAGAAAAAAAATTAGATGAAATTATTCAACTACTCTACTCTTCTTAAAGTTATTTTTTTGACCATAATCATTGTAAACAATCAATTAAGCATTGCGCAAAATGATTTAAATTTAGAAATAGAAAATAACTTCAAAAAAGCCACTCTACTATCTGCGGCTTGCCCTGGTTTAGGGCAAATTTATAACAAAAAAATATGGAAAGTACCAATTATATATACTGCAATGGGTGTAACTGCATATTTAATGAATAAACACAATAAAAATTATAAAAATTATAGAACCGCCTATTTAAATAGAATAGATAGTGATATAAATACAACTGATGATTTTGATAATTATAGCGACAATAATTTGCTGACATTGAAAGATTACCATCAAAATTCACGTGATTTATCAGCACTATTGTTTTTACTATTATATGTACTAAATATTGTAGACGCTTCAGTTGACGCACATTTAACTAACTACAATATAAATAACAATTTATCACTATATTTAAACAGTATTGATTCAGAATCAAAATTAAATGGTTTAAATATTTCTGTTGCATATAAATTTTAAAATATGGTAATTGGCATTATTGGATATGGAAAAATGGGTAAAAAAATTGAAGAAATTTCAGTAGATTGGGGACATACTGTTGGAATGAAAATTAATAGTAAAAACCCTAAGGACTTAAATAAAAGTTCTATTTCTGAAATAGATGTCGCAATTGAATTTTCACAACCGCAACATGCATTTAAAAATATTTCTCTTTGTCTTGAAAATAATGTTCCAGTAGTATCAGGAACTACTGGATGGCTGAATCACATGAAACAAATTCAATTATTTTGCAAAAAAAATAATGGAACTTTCTTTTATGCTGAAAACTTCAGTATAGGAGTAAATATTCTTCTAAAAACAACTGAACTATTAACACAATTAACAAAATCTAGAAATTATAAAATTGAATTAACAGAGACCCATCATAAATCTAAAAAAGATGCTCCAAGTGGGACGGCGTTAATGATTCAAAATATGACAAACAACTTAAATAATAAGCAAAAAACACCTATCGTATCTAAAAGAATCGGAAATGTAATCGGAGAACATAATCTAGAGTATTTATCTAAAGAAGATACAATTTCATTAAAACACACAGCACATAATAGAGACGGTTTTGCGAAAGGAGCTATATTAGCTGCAGAATACATAAGAGATAAAACTGGAGTATTTACAATGCAAGATTTAATTAATAAATTATAATTTATGTTTTTTATTTCCTTAATAATATATATTGTAATCATTTACCTAATTTATTTCAAGGACCATCAATTCAAAAATATTGCTATTGGTCTTGCTATACTTACTAGTCTATTTAGTTTTTTTATTTCTATACAACAAGTAAAACAATTTTTAATATTTTTAGTGATAATATATATAGGTTCAATATTCTTCAAATTAGGAGGCTTATTCTTATGGCGAATTGTTAAATCATTAGAATACCGTAAAAAATTTATTAGCTGTTTTGCATACATCACATTATATGTAATTGCATTATGGATCACAGTATCTGCAACTAATGCAAACTGGTTAAATTGGTTTTATTTTATAGTTTTTTTTATAATAGATTACTATTACTTTCAGTTTATTAATTGGCCCTATACTGAAAAAAAGGATCGTAAGATTTCAAAAAATGATGAATGGGAAGAAGCAATTACTTTTGCCATTATTGCTGCTACAATTATTCATGTTTTCTTTATTCAACCCTTTACTATTCCTACCTCTTCAATGGAGAAGAGCATGCTTGTGGGCGATTTTTTATTAGTAAGCAAAATGCATTATGGAGCAAATATCCCAAACACTCCACTTTTTCTACCTTTTATGCATCAAAAAATACCCGGGACTATCAATACCCCCTCTTATTCTAAGCTAATACAATTAGGATATAATAGACTACCTGGATTTCAAACTATTAAAAATAATGATATTGTAGTTTTTAATTTTCCAGTAGACACAATAAATGAGGAGATTCCATTTGATAAAAAAATGAATTATGTTAAAAGGTGTGTCGGAATAGCTGGAGACACTCTCAGTATTATAAATAAAGATGTTTATATAAATAGCGAAAAACAAGTCCTATCGAAAAATATACAAACACAATTCCAATACTGGATTCGTCCAAATAATACTAATCAACTTATCCAGCCAAGTGTGACAAAAAAATTAGAAAACTTATTAATTGAAAATGACATAGAATCTTATGGAAGTTATGTGTCAAATAAAAATTACGTGGAATTCATAAAAGTAGATCAAAAAAAGAAAAGAGAATACAAAAATAGATTTTTAAAAAGTACCGGTGAATTTATTGTTTTTATTACCAAAGAAGAAAAAAAGGTGCTAGAAAATAAACTCCAGAAATGGTTTGCTTTTTATGAAAAAGAAAATACAAAAAATCTATTTCCAAAAAGTCTAAATAATAGCTGGACATCTAATAACTACGGTCCAATATATATTCCCAAAAAGGGTGATACAATAAATTTAAATGAAGAAAATATTCACTTTTACCAAAAAATTATTGAAGATTATGAAAATAATTTATTTGAAATAAAACAAAATCAATTCTTTATTAATGGAGAATTGACAAATAAATATGAATTTAAAATGAATTATTATTGGATGATGGGAGATAACAGACATAATTCTGAAGATTCAAGGGTCTGGGGGTTTGTTCCAGAAAATCATGTAGTTGGCAAACCAATATTCACATGGTTAAGTCTCAATTATAATGCTCTCAATAAGAAAGGTATTAAATCTAAAATAGGTGTAATTAGATGGGAAAAGTTATTTACTACAATGAGGAATCCCACTAAATCTTATGCAATACATTTTTTAGTATTTATTTTAATAATTAAACTGATAAATCGATATCGGGCTAGAAAAAACTAAAATATGTCTGTTGTGTTAAATTCATCTTATTTCCCAACAATTAACTATTTTAGGTCCTTAAAATCATTTCCTGGCTTATATATTGATATATATGAATATTACAAAAGACATAGTAATAGAAATAGGACAACTATATTAGGTTCTAATGGGACTATTTTGCTGACTGTTCCAATTAAAAGAAAATCAAAAGTAATAATGAGAGATATAAAAATTGCAAATCAGGATTGGCAAAGGAAACATATTATGAGTATTAAATCATCTTATGGATCTGCTCCTTTTTTCATACATTATTTTGATGACATTAAAAAACTAATAAATTCTAAATGTAATTATCTAGTAGATTTAAATAATCTAATTATTAATTACTTCATCAATCAATTGGAGTTGAAAAAAAAAGTTAACTACACCAAAACATATAAAAACAATTATTCCGATAATTATATTGACCTAAGAGAAAAAATAAATATCCCTAAACATTTAGAGACCTATGATCAAATTTTTGGAGAAAAGTTTATTTCTAACTTAAGTATTATTGATTTAATATTTAATTTAGGCCCGGATGCCAAAAAATACATAAATACTTAATTTCAATTATAGTATATTTAACATATGAAGAGAACAATTGACATTGCTTTTAATAAAAATGAAGATAATATGAAATTGCTTGTCTCAAGTATGAAACAAAGAAAACATATTATAGAGTTAGGTGGTGGTGAAATTAATATTAAAAAACAACATGAAAAAGGTAAATTAACTGCAAGAGAAAGGATTAAGAAAATTTTAGACTTAAATTCATTTTACATTGAAATTGGCAGTTTTGCTGCTAACGACCTCTATGAAGAATATGGTGGGTGTCCTGCAGCTGGTGTAATTGTTGTAATAGGTCTAATTAATGAAAAAAACTGCATTGTTGTAGCAAATGATGCAACTGTAAAATCCGGTGCTTGGTTTCCCATGACCGCAAAAAAAAATTTAAGAGCTCAAGAAATATGTATCAATAACAAGATACCAATTATCTATTTAGTAGATAGTGCCGGAGTTTTTTTACCGTTACAAGACCAAATATTTCCTGATAAAAATCATTTCGGAAGACAATTCAGAAATAATGCAAAAATATCTGCAAATGGTATAAGCCAAATATCTGCAATTATGGGTAGTTGTGTAGCAGGAGGTGCTTATTTACCTATAATGAGTGATGAAGCTTTAATCGTAGAAAAAACAGGAAGTGTATTCTTAGCTGGATCACACCTAGTTAAAGCTGCTATTGGAGAAAATATAGATAATGAAAAATTAGGAGGCGCAGATACACATTGTGATATTTCAGGAGTAACAGATTATAAATGCAAAAATGATGAAGAAGCTATACATTTAATTAGAGACCTGATAAAATCTACTAGAAATGGCTCCCTGACAGGTTTCTCTAGAATAGAATCCAAGGAACCAAAAAAAAGTTTAAATGATATATATGGTATTATACCAAAAGATCGTAGCCAACAATACGATATGAAAGAAATCATTGAAAGACTTGTTGACGACAGCTTTCTAAGAGAATATAAAGCAAGTTATGGAAAAACATTAATCTGTGCCTATGCTAGAATTGATGGATGGGCAGTAGGAATAATTGCTAACCAACGTTCAATAGTAAAGAATGGGAAAGGTGAAATGCAACTGGGTGGTGTAATCTATTCAGATTCCGCTGACAAAGCAGCAAGATTTATAATGAACTGTAATCAAAAAGGTATCCCATTATTATTTGTACAAGATGTAAATGGATTTATGGTTGGTTCTCGAGCAGAACATAATGGTATCATTAAAGACGGGGCGAAAATGGTAAATGCTATGGCAAATAGTGTAGTGCCAAAATTCACTGTAATCATAGGAAACTCCTTTGGGGCTGGAAATTATGCTATGTGTGGTAAGGCATATGATCCAAATTTAATTTTAGCATGGCCAACTGCACAAATTGCCGTCATGGGAGGTGAACAAGCTGCTAAGGTAATTTTAAAACTTGAAGAAAATAAATTAAAAAAAGATGGTAAAGCATTAAGTAAATTAGAAAAAGAAAAATTATTTAAATCAATCAATGAAAAATATCAAAATCAAATGACTCCTTATTATGCGGCATCCCGAATGTGGGTAGATGAAATTATCGATCCAAAAGAAACTAGACAATATATTTCAAAAGGGATTGAAATTGCAAATAATAAACCTATTGAAGAATTTAAAACAGGGATAATCCAAACATAAAATATAATCCGATTACTTAAAAAATAATTATCTTTAAATTCTTTTATATATAAAACATATGATAACTGTTGAATTTCCAGACAAAAGCATAAGAAAATTTACTCAAGGAACAACGTCCTTAGATATTGCAAAAAGTATAAGTGAAGGATTAGCCCGAAATGTACTTGCTGCAAAAATTAATGGGAAAGTAGTTGATGCAACAAAACCAATAAATTCTAAAGAAAAAATAAACCTTGAATTATTAACATGGCAGGATAAGGATGGAAAATCGACATTTTGGCACTCTAGTGCTCATTTATTAGCTGAAGCAATACAGTACTATTATCCTGATGCTAAATTTGCAATAGGTCCACCAATCGAAAATGGATTTTATTATGATATCGATTTTTCAAAAAACATGTCATTTTCTTCTGAAGATTTTCCAAAAATTGAAAGTAAAATAATTGAACTAGCAAAACAAAAAAACAACTTTACTTTTAGTCCAATTTCAAAAAAAGAAGCTCTAGATTTTTTTTCAAAAAAGGAAAACAATTATAAACTTGAATTAACTAAAAACTTATCAGATGGTGATATTACTTTTTATCAACAAGGTAATTTTACTGATTTATGTAAAGGACCACATATTCCGCACACGGGCTTTATAAAAGCTGTTAAATTAATCAATGTTGCGGGAGCATACTGGAGAGGGGACGAGACAAAGACACAATTGACAAGAATTTATGGCATTACATTTCCAAAGAAAAAAGAATTAGATGAATACTTAATAAACTACGAAGAAGCAAAAAAAAGAGACCATAGAAAAATTGGAAAAAACATGGGTCTTTTTATGTTTTCTCAAAAGGTTGGTCAAGGTTTACCACTATGGCTACCAAAAGGAGCATATTTAAGAGACAAACTAATCGACTTTATGAGAAACACTCAAGTAAATCATGGATATCAACCAGTTGTAACTCCTCACATTGGTTCAAAAGATTTGTATGTGTGTTCGGGGCACTATGATAAATATGGTGAAGACTCTTTTCAACCCATTAAAACTCCCAACCAAAATGAAGAGTTTTTTTTAAAACCTATGAATTGTCCACATCATTGTGAAATATATAAGGCAAAACCAAGATCATATAAAGATTTACCAATTAGATTTGCAGAATTTGGTACGGTATATAGATATGAACAAAGTGGAGAATTACATGGATTAACTAGAGTGCGTGCATTTACACAAGATGACGCTCATATCTTTGTGTTACCTGAACAATTACAAGAAGAATTTGAGAATGTTATTGATCTTGTATTATATATTCTAAAAGCTATGAATCTAACTGAATACGTAGCACAAATCTCTCTAAGAGATCCAAATAAAAAAGATAATTACATTGGGAGTGACCAAAACTGGGATTTATCTGAAAAAGCAATTATTGAAGCAACAAAAAATAAAAAATTAGAGACCATTGTAGAATATGGCGAAGCAGCTTTTTACGGACCAAAATTAGATTTTATGGTAAAGGATGCATTAGGAAGAAAATGGCAACTCGGCACGATTCAAGTAGATTATAATTTACCTGAAAGATTTGAATTAGAATATAAGGGTTCTGATGATAAAATGCATCGACCTGTAATGATTCATAGAGCACCATTTGGATCTCTTGAAAGATTTATTGCTCTTTTCATTGAACACACAGGAGGAAATTTTCCTGTTTGGTTAACGCCTGAACAAATAATTATATTACCAATCAGCCAAAAACATAACGAATACTGTGGAAAACTTTTAAATTCTCTAAAAAATTACGATATTCGCGGTCGCATAGATGATAGAAATGAAACTACTGGTAAAAAAATAAGAGATGCGGAGTTAAATAGAATACCATTTATGGTTATAATAGGTGACAATGAAATTGAGAAAAATTCATTATCTATAAGACAACATGGAGGTACCAATCTTGGTTCAATGAGTCAAAATAAATTTATTGATCTTATTAAAGCTAAAATTGAAACTGAATTGCAAAAAAATTAGTATAAATTAAAATAAAAAGTTATAGCATTAAGAAAAAGAAATAAAGGACGTAGACCCTGGAGAATAAAAAAAGAAAACCCCCATAAAATAAATAATTTTATTTTAGCTGAGACAATAAGATTAGTGGGCGATAATGTTGAAAATAAAGTTTGTTCAAAAGAAGAGGGACTAAATCTTGCCAAAGGACTAGGTTTAGATTTAGTAGAAATATCTGCCAAATCTGATACTCCAGTTTGCAAAATAATTGATTACAGCAAGTTTCTTTACTCGCAAAAAAAGAAACAAAAGGAGATAAAGTCAAAAACTGCTAAAGTAGTAATGAAGGAGATTAGATTTGGTCCTAACACTGATACACATGATTATAATTTTAAACTAAATCATGCTAAGAAGTTTATTGATGATGGGTGTAAATTAAAGGCTTATGTTTTTTTCAAAGGGAGAGCAATTATCCATAAAGAACGTGGTGAAATTTTGCTATTAAAGTTGGCTCAAGATTTAGAGGAAAAAGCAAAAGTAGATCAATTACCAAAATTAGAAGGTAAAAGAATGATTATGCTAATATCGCCAATATTAAAAAAATAAAATATATAGTTATGCCAAAAATGAAAACAAATTCAAGTGCAAAAAAAAGATTTTCTGTGACTAGCTCGGGAAAAGTTAAAAGAAAGCACGCATTTAAAAGTCATATTTTAACTAAAAAAACTACTAAACAAAAACGTAGACTAACAAATACTGGCTTAGTAGATAAATCTGACTTGAAAAATGTAAAACAACAATTATCGATGAAATAAAAATATAACCATGTAATCAGTTTTAAGCATCTTCAATGATCACTGCTTACAAAAAAAATAAAAACTATGCCAAGATCTGTTAATTCTGTTGCTGCAAAAGCAAGACGAAAAAAAATAATAAAACAAGCTAAAGGTTACTTTGGGAGGAGAAAAAATGTATTTACAGTAGCCAAGAATGCTGTGGAAAAAGCATTATCGTATGCTTATAGAGATCGAAAAGTAAATAAAAGAAATTTTCGAGCTTTATGGATACAAAGAATAAACGCAGGGGTTCGAGAATACGGACTGTCTTATTCGGAGTTCATGGGCCTTCTTAAAAAAAAGGACATCAAAATTAACAGAAAAGTTTTAGCTGATTTAGCAATGAATCACAAAGAAATATTTAAATCTCTTGTTGAAGAGACAAAAAAATAAACTACCTACTACTTAAGCCCTCTATTGCGGGGATATATGAAGGATTAATCATTAGACAATTCTTCCAGTCCGATTGAGCCTGCTTATAATCGCCATTCAAAGTATATGCATAAGCTCGTGCATGATATGCAATTAAAAAAGAATTGTCAATCGAAATTGCAGAAGAAAAATGATTAATTGCTTGAGGGTAATTATTTAATTCAAGTTCGCAAAATCCCATATTATAGTATGTCTGCATAGAATTTGGGTTTAACTTAATTCCTTTATTATACAAATCCAATGCTAAACTGAATTGAGACATGTTTTGCTTATGTTTACCAAAGTTGTAATAAACTTGAAAATCACTAGGATATCTAGCAATAATTTCTTTGAAATATTTTTCAGATAATTCGCTATCGAAAAATTTATTGGTACTTGTAGTGTCACTATAAATTAAAGATGTTAAATATAACACCTCCTTATCTACTGTATCTTCCTCTAAAAGATTGTTCAACAACCTAAGAGCTAAGTCATATTCTTTCATTTCTTTTAAATAAACAATAATTGAAGTAGATACAATACCATTTTGTAACTGAGCTAATGTATCAATCATTGACCTACAGCTCGTGTCTCTTACAGCGCATAACAAATTAGTCAATTTGATACGACATTCTATTTTATTTGGATCAACACTAAGACAGCGTTCCCATGATTTTTTTGAAATTCTTGTTTCATTGAGCTCAAAATAAATATCTCCTTTAATCAGTAAAACATTTATATCATTCTTAAAAACACTATAGGCTTGATCAATATCTGATTTTGCTGATTGTATATTATTATTATCTAAGTAAAATTTGGCTCGTTGACTTAATACTTTAAAATCTGATGAGTCTTTTTGAATTAAAAAAGAAAGAGAATCTAAGTAAGTGAGATTTGATGTGCTATTAGGCGAATTACATTGAGAAAATATAACTAAAAAAAAAATGATAATTAGCCGCATGTTAGTCTAGTCAAATTTTGATTTAATTTTTTCCTCTAATTCATTACATAATTCTGGATTATCTTTTAATAATTTTCTAACGGACTCTCTTCCCTGACCAAGTTTAGAACCATTATAACTAAACCAAGATCCACTTTTGTCAATTATACCATATTCGACCCCTAAATCAATCATTTCACCTGTTTTTGAAATTCCTTCTCCATACATAATATCAAATTGAGCATTTCTAAAAGGGGGAGCAACTTTGTTCTTAACAATTTTTACTCTTGTCCTATTTCCAATAGTAATATCACCATCTTTGATTTGAGTACTTCTTCTAATGTCAATCCTTACAGATGAGTAAAATTTTAGAGCATTACCACCTGTAGTTGTCTCAGGATTACCAAACATAACACCAATTTTTTCTCTTAATTGATTTATAAAAACACAAATGCAACCTGACTTGCTAATAGTCCCAGTCATTTTTCGAAGAGCTTGAGACATTAAACGAGCTTGTAAACCTAATTTAGATTCACCCATTTCCCCTTCAATTTCACTTTTTGGAGTTAAAGCAGCAACTGAATCAATGACTAATATATCTATTGCAGCAGATCTAATTAAATTATCTGCAATTTCAAGAGCTTGCTCTCCACAATCAGGTTGGGATATTAGTAAATTATCAATATCAACACCCAGTTTTTGAGCATAGAAACGATCAAATGCATGTTCTGCATCAATAAAAGCGGCTATTCCACCTTTCTTTTGTGTTTCTGCAATTGCATGAAGAGTTAAAGTTGTCTTTCCAGACGATTCTGGACCATATATTTCAACAACACGACCTTTTGGTAATCCTCCAACTCCAAGAGCCAAATCTATACCTATTGAACCAGTAGATATAGCCTCTACATCTATAATGGGAGCATCACCTAACTTCATTATGGTTCCTTTACCATAAGTCTTATCAATTTTTTCCATTGTTAAAGCTAAAGCTTTCTTTTTTGCATCTAATTCTTTACTCATAACTATTGTTTTTGTAGGATTCTAATATTTGTTCAGCATGATTTTTAGTATTTACTTTTGTAAAAACTTTTTCAATTATTTGATTTTCGTTAATTATAAATGTAGTTCTATGTACACCATCATATTCTTTTCCCATAAATTTTTTCTTGCCATACACTCCATATTGTAAACATATGCTCTTGTCTTCGTCAGCAATCAAATCAAAAGCCAAATTAAATTTATTAATAAAATTAATATGCGACTTCGCACTATCAGGACTAATTCCTAAAACATCAAATCCTTGCTTTATTAATTCAGTGTAATTTTGAGTTAGATTGCACGATTCTGCTGTACAACCAGGCGTATTGTCTTTAGGATAAAAATATAGTATCAGTTTCTTTTTTTTAAAATCTACTAAAGATATAGAATTAGAATCTTGATTTAAACCAGTGAAATTTGGCGCTTGATCACCTTCTTTTAAATGTGTCATATTTATAACATTATAATAATATCAAATGTAATAAATCAATATAGATTTTTTTAATCAAAAAGTGTTTTTCTTCCAATAACTTTACAAATGGGACAAACATGTGGATTGTGCTTTCTAGCTGAGCAATATTCTCTTCCAAAATAAATCATTTGTAGATGTAATCTTCCCCATAATTTTTCTGGAAAAAAGCTTTTACAGTCATTTTCTGTTTGCATAACGTTTTTTCCACTACTTATGCCCCACCGATACGACAATCGATGAATATGTGTATCAATTGGAAAAGCTGAAAGACCAAATGCTTGAGTCATTACAACAGAAGCTGTTTTATGTCCAACACCAGGAAAACTTTCTAGCTCATTAAAAGTTCTTGGAACAACGGAATTATATTCTTTTACTAAAATCTCTGACAACTTACTAATTGCTTTTGATTTAGTAGGAGATAAACCACAAGGTTTGATAATAGCTTGAATTTCAGAAACAGATAATTTCATCATATCTGAAGGTGTGTTCGCTAATTTAAATAAAGCAGGTGTTACTTTATTAACTCTTTCATCTGTACACTGCGCTGATAATAATACTGCAATAAGTAATGTATATGGATCATGATGAATAAGAGGAATATCAGGATTACTATATAAATCATCCAAAGTATCAATTATAAATGACAATTTTGATTTTCCTTTCATAGGTGAATTGAATACAATAAGTTAATCAATTTAACAAAATAACGTCATCATTAGAGTTAATATAAACAGCCTTAGAGTAGGCAATAATATTACTATTATTACGCTGATTCACTAACAAAGTCATTTCAATTTTTTTTATTTCTGTATCAAAAAATTCAGTTATTAAAGATTTATTTTTTTTAGTTAAATGAGTAGAATTATCCATAGGCAAAAGTTATTTAATAAAATAAAAACGAAGCATTGATGATAATTATTATAAATAACTAATCAAAAGACATTGCTACACCTTTTTTCTTTATAATCTTTCTAAGATTAATTAATGCATAGCGCATTCTTCCAAGAGCAGTATTAATACTAATATTGCAATTATCTGCTATTTCATTATAACTCATATTAGAATAATAACGCATTTTTAAAACTTCTTTTTGCTTAGATGGCAAATACTTAATTAAACTTCTAACATCTGACATAATTCTACTTTTAATCATTTCATCTTCCTTGCTCATAGAAGAATCCTTGATGACATTAAAGATATCAAATTCACTATTTGATCTTACAAATTTAGTTTTCCTAATTTTTCTAAAATAATCAATAGATAGATTATAAGCTATCCTCATAACCCAAGGAACAAACTTACCTTCTTCATTATAATTACCTTTCTTCAATGTATTTATTACCTTTAAAAAGGTTTCTTGAAAAATATCCTCTGCTAATGCTCTGTCCTTAACCTTGGAGATTATAAAGGAAATGATTTTAGACTTGTGACGATTGATTAAAGTGTTTAGTGAATTTTCAGAACCCTGAATATATGAACTAATTAAAAGTTCATCTTTTACCATATATTTTGACATATAATTTCTTATTTAGTTAATAAATTTAAATAAGTAGATATGTCTAATAGGCAAAATAATTTAATTATAAAGCAAATATACAAAATTTATTTTTTATAATATAGATGGTTCTTATTTACACAAATATTTTTAATAAATTTGACTTATATGATTTCAAAACTTTTAATAACTGGAAACTGTATTTTAATTGTTGCAATTATTGCTAATATTTTTGCGAAATTTATTAACGTAACCACGTGGTATGATTTTTATAATCAAATGATAGACATTGGAGTAAAAAACTCAACAAACACATTACAAGTATTTGATTTTTTATGGTTATTTTTAGTATACCCAATACTTCTTAGTGCTGGCTTTTTAATTGGGGAAAAATTATATTGTTTCATGACATCATAAAAATGAACAAGAAGGATAAAATTATCATTAAGGGTGCGCGACTAAATAATCTAAAAAATATATCAGTTTCTATCCCAAAGAATAAACTTATTGTAGTTACAGGTTTATCTGGATCTGGAAAGTCGTCATTTGCATATGACACTATATATGCAGAAGCACAAAGAAGATACATAGAAAGTCTATCATCATACGCAAGACAATTTTTAAATAATCATCAAAAACCTGAGTTTGATACAATTAAGGGCTTATCACCTGCTATAGCTCTAGAGCATAAGACAAGTACAAATAATCCAAGATCTACAGTGGGAACGTCAACAGAAATTTATCATTATTTGACTCTTTTATTCGAAAGACTAGGTAGAGTAATATCGCCAGCTAGTAAACAAGAAGTGAAACCAATTCAATTTGAGGACTTTAAACAATTTATATTTAAACAAAAAACTAATACTAAATTTATTATATCCAGTCCTATTCCTGTTAGGAAAATTGCTTATTTAAAAGAAGAAGGTTACTCTCAAATGATACTAAATAAAAAAATCATTGAACTTAATGAAACTTCTGAGGACATAAATAATGTCAATTTAGTGATTGATAAATTGATTGTTGAAAAAATTGATGATTTCGAATTTATATTAAAAGAGGCATTTAATAAAGCTATGAACATAGGTAATGGTTACTTATTTGTGTACAACCAAGATTTAGAATTATTGAAATCATTTAATGACAAAATGATTGAAGACAATATACAATTTGAATCCCCAAGTCAAGAATTATTTAACTTCAATAATCCTTATGGAGCATGTACAAATTGTAATGGCCATGGCGATGTAATGGATATTGATATTGACAAAGTAATACCAGATAAACAAAAAAGCTTATATGACAATGCTATACACCCATGGATTAGTAGTGGAATGGGCAAATGGAAAAATACTCTTATTGAAAATTTGAAAAAATATAACTTTCCTATCTACAAAAAATACAAAGAACTTTCCTTAAAAGAAAAAAAAATTATATGGGATGGAAATAAGGATATACAAGGAATATCAGATTTTTTCAATTTTTTAAAGCGAAAATCTTATAAGATTCAATATCGTGTCATGCTTTCTAAATACAGAGGACTATCTAGTTGTAAACAATGTAAAGGAAGTCGATTAAATATTGCAACACAATATATATATGTAAACAATAAAAATATTCATCATTTAGTAAATCTGCCAATTAAAGAATTATTAAAATTTATCAAAAAAATTAATGTCAATAATCATGATGGAAAAATTATAACGAAAATAAAAGAAGAAATTACTAAAAGATCTGAATCATTGATTAGATTAGGTCTAGGTTATTTAACATTGAATCGAAAATCCAGTTCACTTTCAGGCGGAGAAAGTCAGAGAATAAATATTGCCAAATCTATTGGAAGTGTATTAGTTGGATCAATATATGTATTAGATGAGCCTAGTCTAGGTCTACACTCACGAGACACAAAAAATCTACTACATACACTAAGAGAATTAAAAGATTTAGGTAATACATTAATAGTCGTCGAACATGATAAGGATATTATTCAAGCAGCTGATTATATTATAGATATCGGTCCACTTGCTGGATCTAAGGGTGGGAATATTATGTATGCAGGACCTTTTCATTCAAAAAAAAGTAATAGTATAACTTTACAATATATAAATCGTGAAAAACAAATTACAAGATTTTCTAATCAAAGGAAACCTGTAAATTTTATAAAAATAAATGGTATTAAAAAAAATAATTTAAAAAATATAAATGTAGAAATACCAACTAAATTATTTACAGCCATTACAGGAGTCAGTGGCTCTGGCAAAAGCACACTAATTAAAGATATTTTTTTACCTGCAGTTAAACGAAAATTAAAAGACTTTTCATATGCAAAACCAGAATGTAATTCAATTGAAATGGCGCTATATGAAGATATTGAAGAAATAAACTATGTTGATCAAAATTCAATTAAAAAATCCTCTAAATCCACCGCTATAACATATATTAACTCATATGATAGTATACGATTATTATTTGCTTCGCAATCAAAATCAAAACTATTTAATTTTAGTGCAAAGCATTTTTCATTTAATGTAGATGGTGGACGTTGTAACAATTGTAAGGGACAAGGCTATGTGAACATTGAAATGCAATTTTTAGCTGATATTAAAATTAATTGTGAAGTTTGTAATGGCACAAGGTTCCAAGAAGATATACTAAAAGTTAAATTTTGCAACAAAAATATTAATCAATTATTAAATTTAACTATTGATGAAGGCTATGATTTTTTCAATCAAAATCAACAAACAACAATTGCTAAAAAAATGCAACCTTTAATAGAAGTGGGTTTAGGTTACTTAAAAATGGGACAAGCTATTAATTCGATGAGTTCTGGAGAACTACAAAGACTAAAACTAGGACATTTCTTGTCTAAACAAAACAAAAAATCCATTTTAATTTTCGATGAACCATCAAAGGGATTACATTTTCATGATATCAATATTTTAATTAAAGCACTTGATAAATTAGTTGATAATGGAAACACTGTAATTGTTGTTGAACATAACCTAGATATTATTAAAAATGTTGACTGGATCATTGACATGGGGCCAGAAGCAGGTGACAAAGGAGGTCAAGTTATTTTTAATGGTACTCCGAAAAATTTAATCAAAAAAAACTCTCATACTGGAATGGCATTAAAAAAAGAAATCAATCATTGATAAATTGCTGATAATAATAATTGGCATATTTACCATTTATCTTCATTAATTCATCATGACTACCTGACTCTATTATATAGCCTTTTTCTAAAACAATTATTTTATCAACATGTTGAATTGTTGACAATCTATGAGCAATAATAACAGATGTTCTATTATGTGTAAGAGTTTTAATTGATTTTTGAATCAAAGATTCTGTGATAGGATCCAAAGAGGAGGTTGCTTCATCTAAGATAAGATATGATGGATTTAAAAGGTAAGTTCTTAGAAAAGAAATTAATTGTTTTTCTCCTTCTGACAGTCCAGCACCTCTTTCACCAATTATATAATCATATTTTTTGGGAAATTTATTTATAAATTCTTTTAAACCTATTTTTTTAACCGCATCATAAACCTCTTTATTTGAAATATTATTAAAAAATTTAATATTGTTCATTAAAGTATCTGCTAAAAAAAAGTGTCTTGTAACACCACACCAATATTATTTCTTAATACTGAAACTGGGATTTCATTTATATTATTATTATTTATAGATATAAAACCTTCGTCAATTTCATACCATTTCATAATAAGATTAATAATTGTTGTTTTTCCTGAACCAGTAGGTCCAATAATCGCCAGTGTTTTATTAGTGTCAATTGAAAAACTAATTTTATTAAGTACGTCCTCCCCTTTTTTATAAGAAAAAACTACATTATTAAAACTAATACTACTTGAAGGAATTCTTTTAGAAGATGATGATGAATTATTAAAAATAACTTGATTTGGCAATTCAATCACTTCAAAAACTCTAGCTGCTGCTATAACACCCATTTGCAAAACATTAAATCTATCTGCAATGGCTCTTAAGGGTCTAAATAACATGTTAACAAATAATATAAATGCAATAATTTCACCAACGGTAACTGTACCTTCAGACAGTATATTTAAAGCTCCATACCAAACTATAAGTCCCATGGCAATTGCAGAACAAACATCTACAATTGGTAAAAAAATTGAAAAATATAAAACTGTTTTTACATGTGAATCTCGGTGCTTAATATTCAAAGACTTAAACTTTTTAAAAGTTTCACTCTCTTGAGAAAAAACTTGAACAATAGACATGCCAACAAGATGCTCATATACAAATACATTAATCTTAGAAAGATATTTTCTTACATCAATAAAAGCATATTTCATATAATTCTGAAAAAGAATTGTAGCTATAATTAAAAAAGGAAAACATATTAGACTTATTAATGTTAACCGCCAGCTAATGAAGAACATAAAAGAAAGCACCAATAGCATTTTAAAAATGTCCCCAAAAATAACCAAAAGACCCTGTGAGAAAACCGCAGATATAGCTTCCATATCAGACACCACTCTTGTTATAAGTTGTCCTGTTGGAGAGGTGTCAAAATATCTTACAGGTAATTTAATTATTTTAGAAAACGCCTGTAATCTTAACTCCTTAATAATTGTTTGTGCTATATAATTTGAACGATAAATAAATATAAATTGAAGAAAAGCCTCAACCAATATACATAAGAAAATGACAATTACTATTTTTAAAAAACCTTGTGAATTATTATATACAATATAATTGTCAAATGCATGCTGAATTAATATAGGTCGAAGAGTTGATATTATACCAAATAAAACAGACACAAAAATAGTAAACACAAACAGTGTTTTATAAGGTTTTACGTAATGAATAAGCTTAAATAATAATTTTAAATCAAATGATTTCAAGAGAGAAATTTTTTGGATATCTGATATTTACTAAATAGAGACCTTGTGCAGGCACAGATATACCTGCTTGTTTTCGATCACCACTTTTTATTATGTCAATAAATTGATTTAAATTAATTTTTTCAAGTCCTAAGTCAATTAATGTACCAACAACACATCTGACCATATTATATAAATATCTGTCAGATTCAATAGAAAAACTAATTATTTCCTTTTTTTTATTCCATTCAGCAGATTTAACACAACATATTGTATTTTCCTTATTAGATTTCGAAAATGAACTGAAATTATTTTCACCTATTAAAATTAAGGATGCTTGATTCATAATATCTAAATTTAGCCTCTTAAAAAAAAAATATGCTCTATTGATCAAAAAAGGGTTTTTTTCTGTACAAATTAAATATTCATAACTTCTAGAAACCGCAGAAAATCGTGCATGAAAATTTTTTGAAATGGGCTTAATATAATGAATTACAATTTTATCTGACAAAAACCTATTCAATTTATAAGTTAATTCAGTGATGTTGAATAACTCATTAAAATCAAAATGTGCAAAAAAATTGGATGCATGGACACCTGCGTCAGTTCTTCCAACTCCAACTATGAGTTCAATATTTTGGTTTAGAAGTATTTTTAAGCCACTCATTATATCACCTTGTATAGTTCTTGAATTTTCTTGAATTTGCCAACCTCCATAATTGGTACCAAGATATGAGAGGTGAATGACATATCTATTTTGATTCATTTAATGATAATTTTTTTATAAAAATAATGATAAATTAGACAAGCAAATATAAATAGAAAATGAAAAAAATTGGAATTATTTCAGATACTCATGGGTTTATAAATCAACAAATTATCAATGTTTTCAAAGATTGCGATGAAATTTGGCATGCAGGGGACATTGGTTTTAATGATGAAATAGAGAATTTTATTAAAAGAAATCACGTAAAAGCAGTTTATGGAAATATTGACGGACAAAAGATACGTTCTATTTATCCAAAAACAATAAAATTTAAATGTGAAAACGTCAAGATATTAATGACCCATATTGGAGGATATCCTGGAAAATATAGTCGCGAAATTGAGAGCGAAATTCAATTATTTAATCCTGACTTATACATTTGTGGTCATTCTCATATATTAAAAATAATGTTTGATAAAAAATATCAACTAATACATATTAATCCAGGATCAGCAGGTAAAGAGGGTTTTCATAAAAAAAGAACTGTTGTATTACTAAGAGTTCAAAATTCAAAAATCTTTGATGTCCGTGTAGTTGAACTAGGTCCAAAAACAAAATTAGCGTAGTCTATCAATCGAATCAAGCAAATCATTATCACGCTTGATAGATTTAATAGCCAGATAATAAGAAATTTTGCCTGCCAAAAAAAATGGCAGAAAAAATAAATTAAAGGAACAAACGTTAGTGGAGTAATTTAAATTATGTGAAATATGGCTAAAAGTATTATATAAATTATACAATATAATACATGTACAAAAAAAAGATAACAGATAAACTAGCTTAATCTGCCTTATTTTATTTTTAAATGAAAAAACTGTGAGGATAGATAACAATAAAAAAAAACAAATACTCAGATAATGATTTAAAACGAAGATTGAATTTAATACATCTTCACAATGAAAAAAAGGAATTTTAATAAATGCAACTAGTAAGGATATTGTTCCAATTATAAGATAAACAGTTTGAATTCGTTGAATCATATATATTTTTTTTGCAATATATATAATTATTTAAAAGATTGTTGTATAATTGCAGTGCTATTATCCTAATAAGCCTCAATTGAAATTTCCCTTTTAAAAAATCTTTGGTAATTAAATTAGTCGGCAATTAAACCCCTTTTTATATGTATGATATATTAGAACTTAAAAAGAAAAAATTAGAAAACTTGCAAGAAATTGCAGGAGAATTAGAAATATCTGAAATTAAAAATTACAAAAAATTGGATTTGATTTATCAAATTTTAGATAAACAAGCTACATCTCCTAACAATAAAAATGAAAAAGTAATTAAACCACTACCAAAAATAAATAAAAGCAAAAAACAACGAGTGATAAAAAAAGACAACAACTCGTCTACAACGAGTAGTAAAGATCATAAAAGTTCAAAAGATTATGATAAACAAAAAAAAGAACACTCGGACAAACATCGTTCTAAAAATTTTGAAGACAAACATAATAAGGTTAAAAAAGAAATTGATTATAATTTTGAATCTGAAGTTATTGGGGAGGGTGTGCTAGAAAAAATGCCTGATGGATACGGGTTTCTAAGATCTTCGGATTATAATTATTTAAATTCACCTGATGATATATATGTATCCCAATCTCAAATAAAATTATTTGGTCTAAAAACTGGAGACACAGTAACTGGAGAAATTAGACCACCTAAAGAAGGTGAAAAGTTTTTCCCTCTTGTAAAAGTCATAAAAATCAACAATCTAGAGCCTAGTATTGTTAGAGATCGTGTTGCTTTTGAGCATAAGACACCTTTATTCCCAGATGAAAAATTTAAAATTGTTGAAAAAAACTCTACAATATCAACAAGACTAATTGACCTATTTTCACCTATTGGAAAAGGGCAAAGAGGACTTATAGTGGCACAACCTAAGACTGGAAAAACTGTATTATTAAAAGAAGTAGCTAATGCAATAGCAGCTAATCATCCAGAAGTATATCAACTTGTTCTTTTGATTGATGAACGACCTGAAGAAGTTACTGATATGGCTAGAACGGTTGCTGGAGAGGTGATTGCATCAACATTTGATGAGCCAGCTGAAAGACACGTAAGAGTAGCAAATATTGTGTTAGAAAAAGCAAAAAGAATGGTTGAATGTGGTCATGATGTAGTTATTTTACTAGATTCAATTACAAGACTTGCACGTGCATACAATACTGTAGCGCCTGCCTCTGGAAAAATTTTATCTGGGGGGATAGATGCAAATGCATTACACAAACCTAAACGATTTTTTGGATCAGCAAGAAATATTGAAAATGGTGGTTCACTAACAATAATTGCAACCGCATTAGTAGAAACAGGCTCTAAAATGGATGAGGTTATTTTTGAAGAATTTAAAGGGACTGGAAATATGGAAATGCAACTAGATAGAAGTATCTCTAATAGAAGGATTTACCCTGCAATTGATCTAATTAGCTCAGGAACAAGAAGAGAAGATCTATTAATTAGCAAGGAGAAATTACAAAGAATGTGGATTTTAAGAAAGCATCTTGCAGATATGAAACCTATTGAAGCAATGGAATTTATTAAAGATCGACTTGAAGGCACACTCAATAATGAAGAATTCTTAATCTCAATGAACAGTTAATTACTTAAAGCAGTAATTAAATCTAATCCTGAAAAAGTCCCAGAACTCATTAATAATAAATTATTATTACAGGGAGTAAATTCTAACAATAATGACTTAAGTTTTTCCTTATTATTTATAAAGGTAATACGATTATGTTTTAAGGAAGAAAATATTAAAGAACTATTAATACTAGTTATGCCTTTTAATTTTTGCTTAATAGGATCTATATATATCCATACTTCATCTGAATTAGAAAATGCATTTTCATAATAACTTAAAAAGTCTGAATTTAAACTGCTAAAAGTATGTAGTTCATAACAAGAAATTAAATATCTATTTGGGTAAAGAGTTTTGACAGCATTAACGGTTGCTAGAACCTTTGAAGGGGAATGTGCAAAATCTCTATAAACACAGCTATTATTTATGTATTTCTTAATTAAATTTAATCTATTATCTGCTCCCTCGAAACTTTTTATTGAATGATAAAATACTTTTTCGGAAATTCCTAGATTTAAACATACTAATTTAGCAGCCTCTAAATTTTGCAAATTATGATTTCCAAATATTTTTAATGGAATTATTTCATCATTAAACTTAATACAAAATTTATCGTCCTTCAAAATATATTCAAGTTGGCAATAAGATTTTGAATACTCATTATGTTTTAGATAATTTGATAAAAAACTATCATTTTTATGATAATAAATATCACCTTTTGATTTTGTTACAGAATTAATCAAACTTTTGAAAGCGTCTTCATAAGCTTGAACAGTTGGAAATACATTAATGTGATCCCATGCAACACCTGAAATCACTAAAACATGTGGATTATAGTGAGTAAATTTTGGTCTACGATCCAATGGGGAAGATAAATACTCATCCCCCTCTATAATAATTAAATTATTGTTTTTTAAACATACTAAATTACTAAAAGATTTAATTTTTGCTCCAAGCAAATAATCTGCTTCTATATTATTAATATTTAAAACATGAAGAATCATCGAAGTAATTGTTGTTTTACCATGACTACCCGAAATTACTATTCTAGTTTTATTTTTAGAATACTGACTGATAAATTCTGGAAATGATAATATCTTGATATTAATTCTTTGTGCTTTTAATAATTCAGGATTATTTAATTTCGCGTGCATGCCAATAATAACTAAATCCAAATTGTCTGTGATCAAAGAATCATTCCAACCTTCATGTTTTGGAAGTAGTCCATACTCATTTAAATTTGACCTAGCAGGATCATAAATTATATCATCTGAACCTGTTACATGGTGACCATTTTTAAATAACTCAATAGCTAAACTATGCATAATTGCCCCTCCTATCGCAATAAAATGTATTCTCATGAAAAAAAATTAATAAATAATTATATATTACAATATACTATGTTTATGAAAATACATGTTATAAATACTGGGAACTTTAAACTTGATGGAGGAGCTATGTTTGGTGTAGTACCAAAAACAATTTGGTCAAAAACAAATCCAGCGGACAACAATAACATGTGCTCTTGGGCCATGAGATGTTTATTATTAGAATATGATAATAAAAAAATACTAATTGATACAGGTATTGGAAATAAACAAAGTGAAAAATTCTTTAAGCACTTTTATCTACACGGCTTTGATAACCTCACAAATTCTTTAAATCAGATAAATATCAGCCCTGAAGAAATTACACATGTATTTTTTACCCACCTGCATTTTGATCACTGTGGAGGAGCAATTATAAAAAAAAATAACTCTTTAGAACTTTTATTTAAAAATGCTATTCACCTTACAAATAAAACTCATTGGGAATTAGCAAACAATCCTAACTCAAGGGAGAAAGCTTCTTTCTTAAAAGAAAACTTTTCCTTAATTAAGGAAATGGGACAATTACAATTTATTGAAGAAGGACAATTATTTGACAATATATTTGTTGAATTTTTTAATGGTCATACTATGGGTCAAATGCTCCCTTTTATTACTTATAAGGAAAGAAAAATTGTTTTCGTTGCTGATTTGATTCCTTCTATTGGACACATTCCCCTTCCTTATGTTATGGGCTATGATACCCAACCCTTGGTTACATTACAAGAAAAATTTCAATTTCTAAATGAAGCATTTGAAAATAACTATATTCTATTTTTAGAACATGACTATGAATATGAAGCATGTACAATAAAATATAAACTCAATAAATTTGAAGTCGGGAAAGCAGGTAAGTTAAAGGAATTTTTAATTTAATTAACTGCAATCTTCCCAGGTTTTAACAGAATCAACAATTAAATCTAATTCTTTGTATAAGTTTTTTAATTTCTTAGGTGCATTAAGCCTATCAGTGACTCTATGTTTTTTTTCATTAATAGAAACCTCTATAATAACAGATGGAATATCAGTAATTTTTGAGATATAGGCTTCATCTAAATCAAAAAATTGTATTCTATCTAATAATAATTTCAAACTCTTTATTTTTTTATTATCAATTTTAGATTTAAAACAGCCAATATTTTGTACAAATAAAATACCATTATATTCAATTAAACCTGATTCATAAATAACAATTTCATATTGAGGACACTCTCCGTAGCATGGAGTACGTTTCATAAAAATTAAGGGGGTGGATTCACTCGAGATTTGACTAGGAAATAAACATGATACACTAAAAGAAATAAAAAGAAAAAAAAACCATTTATTCATCAAACTATCTATTTTGATTTTTTTTAGCCATTTCTTCCAATTTCTGTTGAAATTTAGATTTTTTTAAAGGTTTCTTTTTATTAGCCTGCAACATAGCATAGAGTTTTTTATCATCAATACTTCTTCGAATAATAGCTTGCTGTCCAAATGTGATAAGATTAGCAAGAAAATAATAATAACTCAAAGCAGCCGAATAATTATTCATTACAAATAAAAATATAAGAGGCATCATATACATTACATATTTCATCTGTGGCATTTGTGAATTAGAAGAAAGTTGATTTGAATACATCATCTGAAGAACAGTAGCTCCAGTCATTAATAATGCAAATAAACTAATATGGTCACCATATAAGGGAATACTAAAACCAAGATCCAGAATAGAATCATATGTT
>MDTB01092260.1_pt1 | contig 37442 bp, 34 predicted proteins | sample 811161 | NCBI WGS metagenome assembly MDTB01 (sample SAMN05326650, study PRJNA326480) | marine metagenome | isolation source: seawater | place: Mediterranean Sea | collected 2009 | reverse complement strand
GTGCCGAAGGGCGGTATTACAGCTTTACTTGGTGGAAATGGTGCTGGAAAATCCACGACCCTCAAATCCATTTCAAACCTTTTACTTTCAGAACGTGGTGAAATCACAAAAGGGCATGTCCGTTATCGTGGTGCGCCCGTTGCAGGCCTTTCGCCTGCAGATCTTGTCCGAAAAGGTGTTATTCAAGTTATGGAGGGACGGCACTGTTTTGGCCACCTTACGGTGGAGGAAAATCTTCTGACTGGCGCTTATACTAGAAAGGCAAGCCGTCTAGAAATTAATCAAAATATGGATCTTGTTTATTCTTATTTTCCGCGGCTTAAAGAACGCCGAAAATCTTTAGCTGGCTATACTTCAGGCGGTGAACAACAGATGGTGGCAATTGGACGTGCATTGATGTCCAAACCCGAAACAGTCTTGCTAGATGAACCTTCCATGGGACTTGCTCCACAACTGGTGGAAGAAATTTTCCAAATAGTAAAAGATCTGAATGAGAAAGAAGGTGTGACTTTTTTACTGGCAGAACAGAACACCAATGTGGCACTACGATTTTCACATTATGGTTACATACTTGAGTCAGGGCGTGTCGTAATGGACGGACCAGCATCTGAATTACGGGAAAATCCAGACGTCAAGGAGTTTTACCTTGGAATGTCAGACGAAGGGCGTAGGTCTTTCCGCGAAGTGCGCAGCTATCGTCGCCGAAAGCGTTGGCTTAACTAGGATTTTGGTTGGTTAGGTATTACCGAATGTAGTGAAGTAGCGGAAGAACCAGCGAGGGATTGAACATGAAATATTTTGATGCGCTGGAGACAAGGTCTGCGGAGCAACGCGCAGAAGAGAACGCGGTAGCTTTAATCAGTCAAGTGTCGCGGGCAAAATCACTTTCTGGTTATTCAGAAATGTTATCTGGTGTAGACGCTGCGGCGATCTCGACTACCGAAGATCTAATAAAGTTGCCCGTTTTGCGTAAGTCGGATCTAACAGGTGCTCAAAACGTAAAACAGACATTAGGCGGGTTCAATGCTCGCAACTTAGAAGATTTTGGACACATATTTCAATCTCCGGGGCCAATCTACGAGCCTGGCGGCACTGAACATGATTGGTGGCGCATGGGGCGCTTTATTCATGCGGCTGGCATCGGCAAAGGGGATATTGTTCAAAACTGCTTTAGTTATCACCTGACCCCAGCGGGTATGATATTTGAAAATGGCGCTCGGGCCGTTGGAGCAGCTATTTTGCCAGCTGGTATTGGCCAGACTGAACTTCAGGTGCGCGCAGCGGTGGACATAGGTACTACTGTATATGCCGGTACGCCTGACTTCTTAAATGTGATCATTGAAAAGTCTATAGAAATGGGTGAAAAGCTGTCGATTAAAAAGGCAGTTGTTGGCGGTGGCGCGCTTTTTCCGTCTTTGAGGCAGAAATACGCTAATCTAGGCATTTCATGTTTTCAAAGCTATGCAACGGCAGATTTGGGCAACATAGCATATGAAAGTCCTGCAATGGAAGGCATGATTGTTGATGAGGGTGTTATTGTCGAGATTGTGACACCAGGGACGGGCAATCCGGTTACAGCAGGTGAAGTTGGAGAGGTAGTTGTTACGACCTTGAACCCAGATTACCCATTAATACGTTTCGCAACAGGTGATTTAAGTGTATTCCTTCCCGGGCAAAGCCCCTGCGGCAGGACAAATGTGCGTATTAAAGGCTGGATGGGTCGGGCAGATCAGACGACAAAGATTAAAGGTATGTTTGTGAGACCCGGCCAAGTTGCTGCCTTGGTTTCGGCACGTGACGAGATTGATCGAGCGAGAGTAATTGCGATCCGTGAGGGAGAGATGGACGCAATGATTGTGCAAATTGAAACGAATTCAAACGATACCTCAAAATTCGAGGACTTAGTCAAAACACATTTAAAAATCAAGGGTACTGTTGAGCTCTGTGTACCCGGCGCACTACCACGTGACGGTCTAGTTATCGAAGACCAACGAACATACGACTAAAATGAAATTAATACTATTCGCGACTTTACGGGTTCAGAAGACAAATCAATTTTTCTTCAATTTGTATTATCTTCGAAGATTTGCGCAAAATGCTGCACTTAGGTCTATCCTACCTACTGGCGTAACGGTCAGGATGATAGGGTGACATATCTATATTTGGCATTTTACGGTCAATCATATCCGCGATAAGTCGGCCCGTTTTAGCCCCGGCTGTAATTCCAACGTGTTGGTGTCCAAATGCCGTAAATATTCCACTGTTGCCGAGTTCCCCAATAAGAGGAAGACTGTCTGGTGTTGACGGTCGAAATCCCATCCATTCTTCACTGCTTTCGTAACTCAAATCAGGAAAGGCCTGGGAAACCTGGCGCCGGATCAATCTTATAGGGGCCTTGCTTGGTTTAAGTTCTACGCCACCAAGTTCAACGGTTCCCGCGCATCGCAGTCCCTCTTGCATTGGGGTGACGGCAAATTTTCCGATAGTCATCATCATGGGATTATTCGGAACCTGGGAAGGTTCTTTATACATAACATGATAGCCCCTTTCTGTATCTAAGGGTACTTTGAGTCCAAGTTTCTTCATGAGATTTTTCGACCAAATACCTGCCGTTACAACAGTCTTCACGCATGCGAAGCGGCCCTGATCTGTAAGTACTGCTTCGATAGTCTCTCCGTCACGCTCAAAATCCAATACCTTTGCCAGGAGAAAAAGCCCGCCCAAACTTTCAAAAACTTTTGCTAGTTCTCTCACATACCCAAGCGGGTTATTAATATGACCTTGACCCTTAAGTACGGCGAGACATTTGATCATTGAACCGCAAATCGGTTCCTCCTCCTGTACTTCTCCATCAGTAAGGATTTCTGGTACTATTCCGAGTGCTGCTTTTATAGCCCAGCCATAAGCATCTTTTTCAAATGCAGACTTATTAGTGTAGGCATAACTAAATTTGCTTTCTGTGATCCAAGCTCTCGCCGAAGTCCCTTTAGTGAGAAGTTTATGTTGCTCAACCGAATCTGACACCAGAGGTGCAAGCGCATTGGATGTTCTTTTGGCGGACTTTTCATTTGCATTGCTCAGAAATTCCACAAGCCACGGCATAAGCTTGGGAACGTAACCCCATTTCAGGAATAAAGGACTCATTGGATCGATCAAATAGCGAGGCATATTTTTCCAAATATTCGGTTCATTTAATGGAACAACCGCCCATTGGGCTAATAGACCGGCATTGCCGTATGACGCGCCCATACCAGGCTCAGACTGATCTAGTAAGAGGACGTCATGTCCTGCCCGACGAAGCCAAACTGCGGTGCATAAACCACAAATGCCAGCACCTATAACGATAATCGGCTTTTCCATGGTTTACCTGTCTTTGCTTTATGCTAGGTAGAGCAGGTTTTTGTTTGGAGGTAAATCACAATGATAATGCAGGCTACTGGACAAACCTTTGACTGTGTGAAAAACGAAACGCAAATAGGAGAGCCCTAATGATCACAACCCGTTTTGCACCATCCCCGACTGGCTATTTGCACATCGGCAATTTCCGTGCAGCGCTGATGAATTATCTTCTATCTCGTAAATTTGGAGGGAACTTTATTCTAAGGATTGATGATACTGATCTTGAACGGTCCAAGGATAAATATGTCGATGCAACGAAAGAAGATCTGACTTGGTTAGGCTTGACATGGGATCGCTTAGAGCGACAATCCCAGAGGTTGGCACGCTACGATGCGGCCGCGGATAAGCTACGGGAAATGGGTCTTCTCTATGAGTGTTTTGAAACTCCAACAGAACTAGATCTTAAACGAAAAAAACAACTCAATATGGGAAAACCACCAGTCTACGACCGCGCTGCACTTATGCTAAATGATGAGGGAAAATCTAGTTTGCGCGCTGAGCGCGGTCAGGGACATTGGCGTTTTAAATTAGCTCATGAGCGGATAAAGTGGGAAGACGGTATTTTGGGAGATGTTTCAATTGACGCTGCGAGTGTATCAGACCCGGTGCTTATCCGTGGAGATGGACAATACCTTTACACACTAGCCTCCGTTGTCGATGACTTGGAAATGGGTATCACAAACATAGTTCGTGGCTCCGATCATGTAACAAATACGGCAACTCAAATACAGATAATGAAAGCGCTTGGAGGGAAGATCCCAGATTTTGCACATCACTCTCTATTAACTGGAACACAAGGAGAGAATCTTTCAAAACGACTCGGTACGTTATCTTTACGGGATATGCGGCATGAGGGTGTTTCGGCCCAAGCCTTGATAAGCCTTATGGCGCGTCTCGGGTCTAGTCAACCTGTAGAATTGAAAAGCGATTTAGGAGATGTGGCAAACGGTTTCGAACTGTCTTACTTCGGTACAGCGCCGACCAAATTTGATAAGGATGATCTCTTCCCCTTAACCGCACGCCATTTACAAACGCTTAATATTGAAGACGTGGCCGATGATGTGGCCCAGGCTGGTGTGCCAAATGATCTTGCAGATAGCTTTTGGAGAGTTGTACGAGAAAATATTATTACGCTCAACGATATCTCTGCATGGTGGCGAATATGTTCTGAAGGGGCCGAGCCTGTTATCGCTGAGGGAGACCTGGCATTTGTCGATCAAGCTATGGCTTTATTGCCTGATGGACCTTATACGGATGAAACTTGGGTGGCTTGGACATCGGAAGTCAAAAATAAAACGGGTCGAAAGGGAAGAGGACTGTTTATGCCTTTAAGACTCGCATTAACTGGAAAAACGCAAGGACCTGAGATGTCAGCTTTATTGCCCTTGCTTCAAATAATGAAAGCCAAAACTAGCTGAAGATAGTAGTTATATTTCGACGTTTTCATCAAAAGACTTTTCGAAGTCAGTTTTCTGAATATCGGTCGCTTCAGTCTGATACTTTGCTTTCCACTCGGCCATTGTCATGCCGTAAAAGAGTTCACGAGCTTCATCTTTACTCATCTCAATGCCTTTTTCACTTGCTGCTTCTTGATACCAACGCGAGATACAGTTTCGGCAAAATCCGGCGAGGTTCATCATGTCAATATTCTGAACATCGGTACGTTTTTCCATCAAATGTTCCTGTAAGGTTCTAAATGCGGCAGCTTCAAGCTCTATTCGGGTTTGATCAAGCATCTTGTATCCTTTAGAAGTATTTTTAAATATCAGTATTTACTTTATACTTGAGCGACAAAACCAAAAATTGCCTTAAGTGTAGAAAAAAAAATAGCTTGGCGATCTGTCGGCTAGTCTGTATTCACACCGCTAACAAAGTCAATGTTTTGTAACACAAGAATGTCTTTAGTCTTAAGCAAAGTTTGCGATATGGCAATAAAAAATAATACAAGATCATTGTGTTTCGCAGCGTTCTTTGCGGCAGGGAATTGAGCAAATAGGAGAACCTATGAAGCGAGACAGGAATGTAAAAATAGTGGCAACGCTTGGGCCATCTTCTTCAAGTTACGAAATGATTAAGGAGCTTCATTTGGCTGGAGCTGATGTGTTTCGCCTGAATATGAGTCATGGGGCGCATGAGGATATTGCAGCGCGACATAGGATTATCCGTCAAGTCGAGAAGGAATTCAACAGTCCGATCGGCATATTAGCTGATTTGCAAGGCCCAAAACTTAGGGTAGGTGTCTTTCTGGATGGGCCGGTAGAGTTGCCGGATTGTGCTCAATTCCGACTTGACCTAGACGACACCGCTGGAAATATTGATCGCATTCAATTACCACATCCAGAGATTTTTGCGGCTTTGACGGTGGGTTCGCATCTGCTTGTAAATGATGGTAAAATAAAGCTCAGGGTTGAAAGCTGTGGTTCTGATTTTGCGCAGTGTAAGGTTATTTCTGGAGGGATAATTTCTGACCGGAAGGGTGTGAACGTACCAGACGTAGTCCTTCCCCTGACAGCACTTTCGGAAAAGGACAAGGCCGATTTGGAGTTTGCCTGCAACCTTGGTGTCGACTGGCTAGCACTATCCTTTGTGCAGAGACCACAAGATTTAATGGAGGCGCGCGAACTTGCTAATGGGCGCGCGGCGATCCTTTCTAAGATTGAAAAGCCTTCCGCTGTCGACCAGTTTGAAGAGATCCTAAATGCTTCAGACGGGATTATGGTAGCGCGAGGTGACTTAGGTGTGGAACTTCCGGTGCAAAATGTCCCACCGATCCAAAAAAGATTGGTGCGCAAATGCCGTGCAGTTGCAAAGCCTGTGATTGTAGCAACTCAGATGCTTGAATCAATGATAGAAAGTCCAATGCCAACACGTGCGGAAGTGTCAGACGTCGCTACCGCTATATACGAGGGCGCGGATGCTATTATGCTTTCTGCGGAGTCTGCTGTTGGACTATATCCTATCGAGGCTGTTAATACTATGGACAATGTTGCCATTGAGGTGGAAAGTGACCCAACTTACACCAGCATTATTGAAGCCTCGCGCACCGCCAAGCGTACAACTATTGCCGAAGGCATAGTTGCTGCGGCTAGAGAAATCGCGGAAACTACGCAAATCAAAGCGATTTGCTGTTATACTGAATCCGGCACAACCGCCCTGTTAACCGCACGTGAACGACCTAGGGTCCCCATTATTGCAATGACTTCTATAATGGGCACAGCGCGGCGCCTTGCACTGAGCTGGGGGACAAACTGTGTCATGTCGGGCCGGAAAAGTCGGTTCAAAGAGGCGGTTGTCTCGGCTGTGCGTTCGGCGCTTTCAGAAGGATACGCGAGTTCCGAAGATCAATTAGTGATCATGGCTGGTGTTCCATTCAATGTGCCCGGCACGACAAATATACTCAGAGTTGCGCCCTGTGATGAACGCCAAATCTATTCAACAGATCCTGAATGAAACTTAGGCCTTGCGTATCTATGAGTTGCAGATTATACGACGTCTTTGTTATATATCCGGCCTAAAGGCATGCCGAGGTATATCAGAAAGTGTCTGAATAGCGGGAGACGGAAATGCCAAAAATGAAGACAAAGTCGAGCTGCAAAAAACGTTTTAAAGTGACGGCAAACGGTCGCGTAAAGTCAGCTCAAGCTGGTAAGCGTCATGGCATGATAAAACGTAGCCGAAAATTTATTCGCCAAGCGCGCGGTACAATAGTAATGTCGACCCCTGACGAGAAGCTCGTCAAGTCCATGATGCCGTATTCGCGCTGAGGAGGGGGTAAGCATGTCACGCGTTAAAAGTGGAACTATAACTCACGCCCGTCACAAAAAGATTATTTCTAAAGCAAAGGGTTACTACGGACGCCGTAAAAATACTTTTAAAGTCGCAGCACAGGCCGTTGACAAAGCCAATCAGTATGCAACTCGCGACCGGCACAACCGCAAACGTAACTTTCGTGCATTATGGGTCCAACGAATAAACGCTGCAGTCCGCAGCCTAGATGAAGGTTTGACTTATTCTCGCTTCATTAATGGGCTTAACCTTGCTGGAATAGAAGTTGATCGTAAGGTATTGGCAGATCTGGCCGTGCACGAGCCGGAAGCCTTCCGAGCGATTGTTTCACAAGCAAAGGCAGCATTGTCCTAAGAGTACAGGTCCATCCTAAAATTTTACTAAAGCTGCGCTTTTCCTGCGCAGCTTTCTTGATAACTGTATTAAGAGTTATTCCCTTTTTTGGGGTCTTTGGAATTATTATAAAGAACCCATTATCACAAATCTAGCCAAGCGGCTTGCGCTAATCGGTTAATGTGATAGCAACATCCTGAATTAGCGGAGAGTGAAAATGGAAGAGCTGCGCAACAAATATATTGCTGCGATCGCGGGAGCTGAAAATGAGACAGCGCTTGATGAAGTACGCATCGCTGCTATTGGTAAAAAGGGCGAAATTGCCCTTAAAATGCGTGAACTTGGAAAGATGACGGCTGAAGAACGTCGAGTGTCTGGGCCTGCGTTAAATGCCCTCAAGGATGAAATCAGTTCAGCCTTATCTGCTCGCAAATCGGCTCTGGCAGATACCGCTTTAGATGAACGTTTAAAATCAGAATGGTTGGATGTAACATTACCATCGCGCAGACGTGGACAGGGCAGCATTCATCCCGTTAGTCAAGTAACAGAGGAAGTTACCGCAATTTTTGCTGACATGGGCTTTTCTGTGGCAGAGGGTCCACGCGTTGATAGTGATTGGTATAATTTTGATGCTCTGAATATTCCGAGCCATCATCCTGCTCGAGCGGAGATGGACACATTCTATATGCATCGCGAAAAGAATGATGATCGTCCCCCGAACGTTTTGCGAACTCACACAAGCCCGGTTCAAATCAGGACAATGGAAAAAACTGGTGCGCCGGTTAGAGTAATCTGTCCAGGTGGTGTCTATCGTGCGGATTATGATCAGACGCATACGCCCATGTTCCACCAAGTTGAAGGACTTGCAGTTGATAAAGATATCTCAATGGCAAATCTCAAATGGACGCTTGAAGAATTTGTTAAGGCTTTTTTTAATGTGGAGGATGTAGAGCTTCGCTTCCGTGCGTCCCACTTTCCATTTACAGAGCCATCCGCAGAGGTAGATCTACGATGCTCCTGGAAAGCCGGGCAACTGCGCGTTGGAGAAGGCAATGATTGGATGGAAATTTTGGGTAGCGGTATGGTACACCCTAAAGTCTTGGCAGCTGGTGGCATTGATCCTATTGAATGGCAAGGGTTTGCCTTTGGCATGGGCATTGATAGAATCGCCATGTTGAAATATGGGATCCCAGACCTTCGATCCTTTTTCGATTGTGATTTGCGCTGGTTGCGCCACTATGGTTTTGCATCGCTGGATCAACCCACGTTGCATGGTGGTTTGGCAAGGTGACTAAGCAGAGAATACTGATTGTTGAAGGTAATACACCAGCAATGATTTCGGGTGGCTGTACGCCCGCCGCTCACTATTTTATTCGAGCGTTCGGGGACCTGGATGAATCCGTCAAATATAAAGTCTCCTGTCCTTATGCGGTTCCATTTCAAGTTGGAGAATTAGAGGAAATTGATGGTATAGTGTTCACGGGTTCAGGTGTTGAATGGTCGTGCGATGCAGAAGAGGCTGCGCCACTTCGCCGTGCGATGGAGCATGCTTTTGAAAATGGCTTACCCGTATGGGGCAGTTGTAATGGTCTGCAGCTTGCGGCTGTTCTCCTTGGAGGGGCAGTGGGTGCATCGCTCAACGGTCCAGAAATAGGTTTGTCAAAAGCAATTCGTAAAACTAACGCTGGAAAAGAGCATGCGGGGCTCGCAGGCCGAGAGGATATTTATGCAGTGCCATGTATTCATAGGGATGAAATAAAACATCTTCCCACGGATGCTCTGGTTTTGGCCGAAAACGACCATTCACCAGTGCAGGCCTTTGCTTATTCCACAGATGGTGTGGACTTTTGGGGAACTCAGTATCATCCTGAGTGCACCCCGCTATCCATCGCAGAAGCATTGAAAACATCAGATAAAGATTTTGTTGGTAAAATTGCTATGATATATGATCTTGAGATTTCAGAAGATGATCCTGCAGCTGCGGAGCGGCTTGGGGCAACCTGTGACGCGCTTCGTCCCGCAATTCGAACAATTGAACTTGGTAATTGGCTCAAGCATGTCAAAGACAGGAAAATACCATGAAATTCTCACTCTCCTGGCTAAAAGAGCATCTCGATACGGAAGCGCCATTAGACGACATTTTATACGCGCTTACCGACCTTGGTCTTGAGGTGGAAGAAACGATTAATCCAGTAGAAAGACTTAAGGAATTTACCATAGGTAAGGTTTTGAGCTCAGAAAAGCATCCCAATGCGGACAAACTGCAAGTTTGTCAGGTACAGGTGGATGATGGATTAATCCAGATTATATGCGGTGCGACGAACGCACGTGAAGGGATCACGGTTGTTGTCGCGAAGCCAGGGACATATGTCCCTGGAATTGATACCACGATTGGTGTTGGTAAAATACGCGGCATCGAGAGCTTCGGTATGATGTGTTCAGAAAGAGAGATGGAGCTATCGGATGAACATGAGGGCATTATTGAATTACTCTCTGGCGAAGTAGGTGATAGTTTTACAGATTGGCTCGCAGCCAACGACCCAGCTAAAGTCGATCCGGTGATCGATATAGCCATTACCCCAAATAGACCTGACGCTCTTGGTGTACGTGGTATAGCCCGGGATCTTGCGGCTCGCGGTATCGGAAAGTTGAAACCTCAATCCGTTGAAATTGTAAAAGGCCAATTCAAATGTCCAATATCAGTCCACATCGATGAAGATACATTGGATCAATGTGCAGTATTCTATGGTCGCGTGATTAAGGGAGTCAAAAACGGCTCTAGTCCTCAATGGCTGCAGGATAGGCTTAATGCGATTGGATTACGTCCAATCTCTGCCTTGGTGGATGTAACCAACTTCTTTACTTATGACAATAATCGACCACTTCATGTTTTCGATGCAGATAAGATAGCTGGTGGCAGTTTGCGGGTGCATCGTGCACAAGGAGGGGAGCAATTTAATGCGCTTGATGATAAGAAATACTTACTTAGCGAAGGAATGACAATCATTTCTGATGCAAACGGCATCGAAAGTCTTGGGGGTATTATGGGGGGCTCCAAATCGGGGTGTACAGAGAAAACGGTGAATGTGTTCCTAGAGGCTGCTTTTTTTGACACGATTAGAACTGCCTATACAGGCCGTACCTTGAAAATCAACTCAGATGCGCGTTATCGTTTTGAACGTGGAATCGATCCAGAATGGACCCCATATGGTATTGAAGCTGCGACAAATATGATCATGGAATTTTGTGGAGGGAAACCGTCTGAAGTCACCATTGCGGGCCAGATGCCGGACCATAGCCGTGGATATAAACTTGATACTGATCGTGTCCAATCACTTGTGGGTATGAAGATTGATCCTGGCCAGCAGCGTAAGACTTTAACAGATCTTGGTTTTAAGATCGATGGCAGTACCGCCCATGTTCCCCCGTGGCGTCCGGATGTTCTTGGCGAAGCTGATCTGGTTGAGGAAGTAGCTCGACTTGCTTCTTTGACTAAGCTTCAAGGTCAACCGCTTAAGCGAGCTTGTTCAGGCGTGCCAAAACAGATCCTGTCACCGCTGCAAAAACGCGAGCAAATCGCGAGACGGGCTATAGCTAGTCTGGGGTACAATGAATGCGTAACCTATTCATTCATTGATCAGGCTGCAGCAAGTTTATTCGGCGGTGGGCAAGACATTACTAAGCTAGATAATCCGATAAGTACTGAGATGAGCCATATGCGCCCTGATCTCCTTGTTGGTCTTTTACAAGCCGTAAGTCGCAATCAGGACCGAGGTTTTTTTGATATGGCGATTTTTGAAGTCGGCCCGGCCTTTCATGGCGGAGAACCAGAGGAACAGCATTTACAGGTTGCTGGACTACTGGTTGGTACGACAGGGCCTAAGGACGTACACGGTGAAAGCCGGAGCGTTGACCTTTACGATGCAAAGGCAGATGTGGAAGCCGTACTTGCAGCTTTGGGCGCACCAGAGAAAACTTTAGTGTTGAGAGAGGGTTCCGAATGGTGGCACCCTGGCCGACATGGACGTATTTGCCTAGGCCCTAAAAAAATACTTGCCGTCTTTGGTGAACTGCATCCCAAAATTTTAAGGGAGATGGACGTTAAAGGGCCGGCTGTTGCCTTTACCATTTGGCCGGAAGATATTCCAATTCCACGCAAATCTCTTGCAACGAAGCCAGCTTTGCTTGTTAACGATTTGCAAGCGGTAGAGCGGGATTTTGCCTTTGTTGTTGATCAAAACATTGACTCGGTCACACTGGTAAATGCTGCAGCAGGAGTAGATAAAGACCTGATTGAAAACGTGCGTCTTTTTGATGAGTTTACCGGCGGCGGTTTGGAAGAGGGAAAAAAGTCACTCGCCATAACAGTGCGTCTTCAACCAAAAAATACAACGCTTAAAGATGATGAGATAAAAGAATTTAGCGATAAGTTAATTGAAAAAGTCATTAAGACAACGGGCGGCGACTTAAGGTAAAACTGCTAAATTTTGATAATTAAAGAGGGACCTTATGCTCACAGTTTATTTATCGGGCGAAATACATACAGACTGGCGAGATCAGATTGTAGCTGGAGCCAGTGATTTGAGTATGATTTTTACGGGGCCGGTTACAGACCATGCGGCAAGTGATAACTGTGGTGTTGCGATCATGGGGAAAGAACCAGACAAATTTTGGCACGATCATAAAGGTGCAAAGCTTAATGCCATCCGAACTCGCAAAGGTATTGAACAGGCGGACATCGTTGTTGTGCGCTTTGGCGATAAATACAAGCAGTGGAACGCTGCTTTTGATGCGGGATACGCTGCAGCTCTCAGAAAATCGCTTGTGATAATGCATGATCCGCAACATCAACATGCGCTAAAAGAAGTCGATGCAGCCGCTTTTGCAGTTGTTGAAGAACCCAGACAGGTTGTCGAGATTTTGGAATATGTGCTCAACGGAAAACTTCCAAGTTTCTGAGAACATAGTGTAGCTGTCGCTTGAACTGTAAACTAACGCTCAACACTGCTCCATTGGGCTTTCTGTTAATTCTAGAATTAAAAAGGCGTTAGAATAGAAGGTGCGCTATTACAACATTCTAATACAAAAACTTAAAGGCAATCGCTCAGATTTACAAACAACTGTAGGTGATGCAACGATGTGGTTTCCACAATCAAGAATTGATGTATGTAATTTTAAGAATTTTCTACCAAGTTTAAGTAAGTTTTACTTAATAGCGATAATTTTTTGATGGATCTTTTGAATCTAAACCAAAGTTAGAATTTGATTTCCTTTATGAAGTTAGTATTTAAAGAAATTTGCGTTTTTAGACTTCTATAAGCTAGATCAATTAATTTTAAGTAACTCCAAAGGCAAGGATGTATTTGTAATGCGTATCTGGGTAAGCTAGTAAACTTTTATGATTCAGCATGTTAAAGGCGCGTTAAGCGTTTATAAAAGGACAGACACTTAACAGAAAACGTTGTCTTGTTGGGTCGTCTAAACATTGGTGTATCAACATCGTTTTTTTAGAATTTAGGCTTTCTTTACCGGCCAATGATGTTCTTGAAAGTTTTGAAAATGCCGTAAAACAAATACCAGATGTTTTGGAGTGCCAACTTATGGCAGGTAGTGCTGATTATATCCTAAAGGTCGTTTCTGAAAATACGGACAATTTCTCCCACGTTAAGGGACATTTCTTAACACGTTTGCCAGCTGTGGCGCTAGTGCTGTTATCTCTTGCTCTGCGCACCATATTCAAAACATCGGCGTTGTCGATGAAGAGGCCGCACAAAATTTGCACATTGCTTCCTAAATTTACCGTGATCTCACTTGCATGATCTATGTGAATAAAATTAATTTGTAAGTCATTCAGTTAAGGCTGTACTCCCCAAGTATCGCTAAGCCTATAACCTTCAGGCCAAGGGTCATCTGGATCTAGCAATAACTGATATGTACCACTAATCCATGCGCGGCCTGAAATCTCTGGAAGAATTGCAGGAATTCCATTTAACAAAATTGTTTTTGAGATGCGGCCAGTGAACGAGGACCCTATGATGGATTTGGCGACAAGCGCTTGCATTTCTACCATCTTTCCTTGGGCGTGAAGTAGGGCCATTCGAGCTGAAACAGCCGTGCCTGTAGGCGATCGGTCTACTTTGCCAGGGCGAATTGTGACCGCAGATTTTGTCTCAAATCCAGTATCAGATTGTAGAAGTGGACCTGCGAAAAGGCAAAAGGAAATATGGTTCCACTCTTTGAGTATAGGATGATCAAAACCAATTTGTTTGTTGGCTGCAGCAGTAATCTTTATGCCTAATTTAGCTATGTCGCTTGCCTCCTCTGCGTTGAGCGCAAGCCCTAGGTCTGATGCGTTCACTATAACAAAGCTATCGCCACCAAATGCTGTATCCACCCGCAAAGTCCCAACACCGTCTACTTCTAAGTGAGCATCGAGCTTTTGCGCAAAAGATGGTAGGTTTTCTACAGTGATCAGCTGCGCTTTACCTTCAAAGCATTCAGCCCGTATTTTAATCAATCCCCCAGGTGCTTCGAGCGTTAGTAAAGTTTCGGGCTCCCGCATTTGGACTATGCCATTATCCAACAACACTGTGGCCACGCATATTGAATTTGATCCTGACATTGGGGGAGTGTCTTCTGGCTCCATTATAATAAAGGCGGCATCGGCATCTGGATGTTTTGGTGGCACCAGTAAGTTGACGTGTCGAAACACACCACCACGTGGTTCATTTAGTACAAAGTTACGTAATTTCTGATCTCTCGCAATGTAGCGGCTTTGCTCCCAAATGGTTTCCCCTGGAGGTGGTAAAACTCCACCAACTATGACATCCCCCACCTCACCCTCAGCATGGGTGGAAATTACATGAATACTTTTCAAACTTCGCATTTCTGAATTCTCCGGTCATCACACCACATACACCTAAATATGATCAAAAGGCTAATAACCTGCCAGACTTAGTCAAACGTGATTTGCAGGACCTCATGGATGCACTATATCTTAGAGCATGTGCAGTTTTTCTGGGTTGATGTGAAGCACGCGCCTGTGCGTCCATGCTCAACGGAGGAATCGTAAGTTTTTTTGGTGTGCTGGAATTAGTCTAATGGCCAATTTTGAAAATGATAGCATTTTGACCTTCTGCCGCAAAACTGTAATGATTGCGTGATCAAGTGACCTAAAAGAAGAAAAGAAGGCGTTGATATGACTGATACAGTATCCCAATCGGTTGACTGGCTTGAAGCCGAACTTCAAGATACGCTTGATGAGATGTTCGAAAATGAACTCAGTCAGCCAATGCTTACTTCAGAAATGCGAGAGCTTTATAAGAAGCATAGTCAAAACCCACTTGATAGGAACATATATTATAGAAATTTATTAAGATTACAGGTTGAGTTGATAAAACTGCAGGATTGGATTGAGCAAACTGGTGCCAAAGTTCTGATCATTTGTGAGGGGCGCGATAGTGCCGGAAAGGGAGGTGTTATTAAACGTATTACTCAACGCTTGAACCCTCGAGTGGCACGTGTAGTTGCTCTTCCTAAACCCACAGAGCGTGAACAAACCCAGTGGTATTTCCAGAGATATGTGCCGCATCTACCGGCGGGTGGCGAAATGGTACTTTTTGACCGTTCTTGGTATAATCGCGCCGGTGTTGAACGGGTCATGCGCTTTGCAAGTGATGAGCAAGTTGAGCAGTTCTTCCGCGATGTTCCTGAATTTGAACGTATGCTTTTACGCTCGGGTATTATTTTGCTAAAATATTGGTTTTCCATCTCCGATGAAGAACAGCAATTGCGCTTTCTAATGCGCATTCACGATCCGATGAAGCAGTGGAAACTATCACCAATGGATCTTGAAAGCCGTGTTCGTTGGGAACAATATACTAAGGCTAAAGAAGATATGTTTGCGCGGACAAATATTCCTGAAGCTCCATGGTACATTGTTGAGGGCAACGATAAGAAACGTGAAAGACTTAATTGTATTGAACACATTTTAAGTCAAATACCCTATCAAGAAGTTCAGAGTGAAAAGGTCACTTTGCCCGAGCGCGTCTTTAACCCAGATTATGAGCGCCAAGTGTTACCTGATGACCTTTATGTTCCAAAGGTGTATTAAAATTTAAATTCGGCTACACTATAAAGGCAAAGGGTCGGGCTCTATATTTGCACCGCAAACGAGCACCGCAACTTTTTCGGTAATAGATGGCTTATAAGCCCCGCTAATGAGAGCTGCGAGCGCGGTAGCACCTGCAGGCTCAACCAATTGCCTATGGGAACGCCATAAAAGGTTTTGTGCATCAAGAATTGCAGCATCGCTTACTAGGACAGACTGTACTCCAGTTTCGAGAGCCAGATCATAGCAAATTTTGCCAATCTTCTTTGCTCCAAGCGCATTTACTGCCACACCTGATACATCAACATCGGTCGGACATCCTTGTTCGATAGCGGTGTTTAAAGCGCAAGATGTCTCAGGCTCTACCGCAATAATTTTCTTTTCCCCCTGAAACCATGCCGCCGAACCAGCAATCAATCCCCCGCCTCCTACAGCAATAAGAAGGGTATCCGCTTTGAGTCCTTGGTCCTCCCATTCCAGTGAAAGGCTGCCCTGACCTGAAACAGTAGCTACTGTGTCATACGCATGCACTTGACGAGCACCGGTTTTAGTTTCCCATTTTTTGGCCTGAATTAAAGCATCTGAGTAAAGCCCAGTCACGACTTGAAGATCTGCTCCAATCGCTTGGATTAGCGAGATCTTGGCGGGCCCTGCCACTTCAGGAACGTAGATGCGTGCTTTGTGACCAAGCGATTTGGCTGCATAGGCAGCAGCTGCCCCGTGATTACCACCAGATGCTGCAACAATTCCCGCTTCAGGTGCTCCTTCCAAGATCAAAGTATTGAACGCACCGCGGGGCTTAAAGCTGCCCGTGTGTTGCATGTGTTCGAATTTCAAAGCGACAGGATACGTTAGACCCAAACTGTGTGAGATTAAAGTAGGGGTCTTAACAACATATCCTTCGATACGCTTAGCTGCCGCCCTGATTTCCGCTCGCCAGTCCATTAGCATAATCCTTTTTATTTTCCATATTTCAAAATTAATTTACGCGAGACTATAGGGAAAGTTTCCAATGTTTGGTGTCAGCAACCCTTGGAATGGGATTCAATCAAAAAAAAACCCCGCGAAAGCGGGGCTTTTGCATAAGAACATATCGTTTTACATCATACCCTCTCGCTGAGCCTTTTTCCTAGCAAGCTTCCTTGCACGGCGAATTGCCTCTGCTTTTTCACGCGCCTTCTTCTCGGATGGTTTCTCGAAATGCTGCTTTAGCTTCATTTCGCGAAAGACACCTTCGCGTTGTAACTTCTTCTTAAGCGCTCTCAGCGCCTGATCAACATTATTATCGCGTACACTAACCTGCATGTGGTTGTCACCATCTTTCTTTTCGAGTTGCATATAGTCGCAAGAAGTGTCCTTGTAACAACACACTTCTATCTTGTCCAGATATGATGTTTACTGATCAGAACGTGGGAGAATATGACGTGAAAAAACAGAAAGATGAAGATATAAAGTCTAAGCTTCTTACTGCGATATTGCCACATGTGGCATTTGATGGATGGTCAGATGCTGCCTTCAAGGTTGCATGCAGCGACTCGGAAATCGAGATTGGGGAGGCAAGACTTATTTGTCCAAGTGGGGCTCTCGACCTTGCTGTTTTGTTCCATAGGAATGGTGATGCAGCTATGCAGAAAGCCATAATCGATATGGATATGTCTAAAATGCGCTTTCGGGATAAAGTTTCTATGTCAGTAAGATTGCGTCTCGAGGCTATCGATGATGTGGAAGCTGTACGGCGTGGGATAACGGTTTTTGCATTGCCGCGAAATACTAGTTTGGGAGCCCGCCTCATCTGGGGGACGTCCGATGCCATCTGGGCTACGCTAAATGACACTTCCCGTGATATTAACTGGTACACAAAACGCGCTACACTTAGCGCCGTTTATGGTTCTACTGTACTTTATTGGCTTGGGGATGATAGCCCGGATCATGAGTGTACCTGGGCGTTTCTCGATCGAAGGATCGAAAATGTTATGGCGATTGAAAAATTCAAATCCTATATACGAGATAATGCGTCATTGAGAAAAGTGATGATAGGGCCAAATTGGCTTATGGACAAGATAAAAGCACCCGAGGGCAAACGTCCCGATGATATGCCAGGATATTGGAATAATTCATAACAGGAAACATAATGTCTGAGCAGATGCGCGTTATTGAGATTACTGAAGCGGGAGGGCCTTCCGTTCTAAGACCTGCAACGCGAGAAGTTCCACTCCCACGTTACGGAGAAGTCCTTATTAAGATTGCATTTGCTGGCGTTAACAGGCCAGATGCATTACAGCGATCAGGCATCTATAAACCGCCTCCTACAGCAAGCGATCTCCCAGGTCTCGAGGCCTCGGGCACCGTTGTAAAAATTGGCGACGGCGTTTATGGAACGAGCGTAGGGGATGAGGTCTGCGCACTATTACCCGGCGGAGGCTATGCGGAATTTGCTATTACGCCTGCCGCTCACTGTCTTCCCGTGCCGAAAGGACTTTCTTTGAAAGAAGCAGCCTGCCTGCCCGAAACTTATTTTACCGTTTGGTCCAACGTATTTCAGCGAGGTGGACTGGAGGCGGGTCAACGCTTCCTTGTGCATGGTGGTTCCTCTGGAATTGGCACAACGGCAATTCAACTTGCTTCTGTATTCGGAGCAAGAGTTTTCGCAACGGCTGGGTCCAAGGAAAAATGCCAAGCATGCCTTGCTCTTGGCGCCGAAATGGCACTGAATTATAAAACCGAAGATTTTGTTGGTGCCCTAAGCGAATTGGGGGGGGCGCATCTTATTCTGGATATGGTTGGTGGTAGCTATATTGCGCGTAATCTAAGAGCGCTGGCTGATGATGGCTGCCTTGTTCAGATCGCCTTTTTAGAGGGTCCTAAGGTGGAATTAAACTTTGCGCAGATTATGCCCCGCCGATTGACACTGACGGGCAGCACTCTTCGACCACAATCGGATCTAGCTAAAGCGAAAATTGCAGAAAGTCTCCTCGATGAGGTATGGCCGCTTTTGGATAACGGAAGAATTCATCCGGTAATGGACAGCACCTTTCCACTTGAGGTCGCTTCAGAAGCACATGCCCGAATGGAAAGTAGCGCCCACATCGGAAAAATCGTTTTGGAGGTCTGAGATACAAATCCCAAATTTTCTTAGATTTGAGTGTTGAGATTGCTTTCTTTTTGCATTGCTTCTTTAATTTTCATGACCCCAAGATATACTTTTGCTGTACGGCTCTGCCAAAGACGTGCCAGGGCGAAGTTATCTTATGAGTGAATTGAGTGTACAAAGGAAATGGCTGATTGTGGCGTGCCTTGCGCTTGGCCCGGCTATGGCAAATGGCTTTGCGCGCTTCGCCTATGCACTATTATTGCCAGCTATGAGGGCTGATTTGGGCTGGAACTTTACGCAGGCTGGTTGGCTAAATACTGCGAATGGCATCGGTTACCTGATTGGCGCGCTAGTGGCTCTTTTCTTTGCTGCTCGCTTTGGAGCTGTCAAACTATTCATCTGGGGCTTTGTACTAGCCACTCTCGCGATGTTCGGTTCTGCCGTAACGCCGGACTTAATCATGCAATCCCTATTTCGTATTTTGGCGGGCATTGGTGGTGCACCAGTTTTTGTAATGGGTGGTGTTCTAACTGCAGCGCTCTTCCCTGGTAATCAAAGGCTTAACGCCTTTGCAGTTGCAGTCTACTTTGGGGGTGGTGGGTTAGGCATGCTTGTAACTGGGATTTTCCTTCCACCCTATCTTGAAGCATACTTACCATCCGGATGGCAGATGGCTTGGGCTTTTATGGCTATGGCAAGCAGCGTTATGCTTATTGCAGTATCATGGGCGGCTTTGCAGGTGCGCGAATTGCCAACAGGCCCTAGTGTTAGGTTGGAAGGTCTTCGAATCGGCGTGATGCTTCCCGCTTTGCTTGCATACTTTTTATTCGGCTTGGGATACGTAATATACATGACCTTCTTAGTTTCTTGGTTGAAGGCAAATGGGGAGGGAGTGCTTATAACTTCCGCAGTCTGGTCTTTGATGGGCATCGCCGTAATCTCTTCTCCCTTTATGTGGAGACGCGTTCTTTCAAATGCCTACGCTGGTCGGGCAATTGCCTGGACAAGCTTGGCGCTGGCCACGGGGGCTCTAATACCACTCGTTGGAACGCCGATAAGCATTTTGGCCTCGGCGTTCGTTTTTGGTGGATCCATGTTCATGGTCCCCAGTTCAGTAACTAATTTTGCGAAGCAAAGCGTTGAGGCTCACCTAATGGGTGCGGCGGTGGCATTATTTACGGTTGTTTTTTCTGTTGGTCAGATTTTGGGGCCTATAGGGGCAGGAATTATGCTTGACTTGACCGGAAACAGCAATTGGATACTTTTTTTGACCGCGGGCATTTTGAGTTTTGGCGTTGCCGCTGCCCTCTTTCAGCCCAATATTACACCTCCGGCAGACGCGGTCAGATCTTAACACGTTCAGATGTTGGATCATACATTGGTTTGAAGGAGGCTTGCGCTGTACAGATAGTGCCTGCCACGTCAATTTCATAGCTTGAGGCCAGAAGCTGCTCTGTGGTTTCCCCGATGCAGGGCACGTAGCCCATTCCAATTGCCCCTCCTAAGTGGTGGCCGTAGGAGCCAGAGCTGATATACCCGACGATTTCCCCGTCTCTTATTATCGGTTCATTATGATATAGAAGAGGCTCGGGGTCGTTTAATTTAAATTGCATGAGCCTTGCGTTCAGTCCGCTTTCCTTTTTGTTAAGCACTGCATCGCGTCCGATGAACGCGAGCTTGTCGGTTTTTACGGCAAATCCCAACCCAGCTTCTAGGACGTGATCTTCGCAGGTAATATCATGACCAAAGTGGCGGAAGCCTTTTTCAATTCGACAACTGTCCATCACATGCATTCCGCAGAGTTTCAGACCATGCTCTTGGCCAGCCACGTAGATGGTTTCAAACACATGGCTTGCCATATCGCTACTGACATAAATCTCCCAACCCAGCTCTCCCACGTAGCTGATGCGATGCACGCGGGCAAGACACATACCAAGCTCAATTTCTTTCGATGTACCAAAGGGATTGATCGTATTGGAAAAGTCATTTGGAGAAACTGCCTGTAATAAATCGCGCGATTTTGGTCCCATGACAGCCAGTACACCTTCACCTGCTGTTACATCGGTAATCACCGCATTATAATCACCTATATGACGACGTAACCAAGTTTCATCTGCGAGCCGCGTAGCAGCTGGTGTGACGATAAGATAGGCGGTTTCCGATAACCGAGTAATTGTAACATCCGCTTCGATCCCTGCTTTATGATTCAGGAACTGCGTGTAAACTATTTTGCCATTGGGTACGGACAGGTCTGCTCCACAAACATAGTTAAGGAAGCATTCTGCATCGCCGCCTTCTACTCTTAGTTTTCCGAATGAGGACATGTCATACATACCTACCCCAGTTCTTATAGCGGCATGCTCCTCAGCTGCATTTTTAAACCAATTTTGGCGTCCCCAACTGTAGGCGTAACCATGATTTTGTCCCACATTAGCAAACCAATTGGCCCTTTCCCATCCAGCGGTTTCTCCAAATACAGCACCGTGGATTTTCAGGTGTTCATGAAAAGGTGTGCGGCGAACGCCACGAGCAGTAGATTTCTGGCGGTAGGGAAAGTGGTCCGCATAAAGCAGGCCAAGAGCTTCTTTGGAGCGTTCAAAAAGATAATTTTTGTTTCCCTGAAAAGGTTGCATTCGACCAATATCAACATCGCCGAGATCAAACGGTTTTTCACCTGTATCCATCCATTGGCTAAGCGCCATGCCAGCGCCTCCTGCAGATTGGATTCCAATCGAATTGAAACCGGCCGCTACCCAAACATTATCCATTTCAGGTGCGAGGCCAAGATGGTAAGCGTCATCTGGTGTGAAGCTTTCCGGTCCGTTGAAAAAAGTATGAATCCCCGCCTCACCCAGTATTGGCATCCGCTTAATGGCCATTTCAAGAATAGGCTCAAAATGATCGAGATCCTCTGGTAGTTGGTCAAATTCAAAATCGTGTGGAATGCCTTCCATCGCCCAGGGTTTTGCATTTAGCTCAAAGGCACCCAGCATCATCTTTCCGGCGTCTTCCTTATAATAGGCGCACTCGTCAGGAACACGTAGGACTGGTAGCTGGTTCAAACCCTCGATCGGTTCTGAAACTATATAAAAATGCTCGCAAGCGTGCAGTGGGACATTTATGCCCGCCATTCGTCCCACCTCATGGCCCCACATGCCGGCACAATTTACGACCATATCACAGACAATATGGCCACTGCTTCCTTCCTCAGTCGTCCAGTCTATACCTGTGACCCGTCGACCCAGCTTTGCGATGCCGATTACCTTTACTCTTTCTTGTATAAGAGCGCCTCGTTGCCGAGCACCTTTGGCAAGAGCTAGCGCGATGTTGGCAGGATCGCCTTGTCCGTCTTTGTCAAGATAAACTCCAGCTTTTACATCCTTTAGATTGAGGTGAGGATACCTTTTACCAATTTCGTTAGTTGAAATCTGTTCGACATCAACATCGAAAGCCTTTGCCATCGCCGCAGATCTCAGAATTTCTTCTCTTCTTTCAGCCGTAAGAGCAACGGTAATCGACCCAACCCTTTTGAAGCCTGTTGCAACACCTGTCTCTTCCTCCAGCGCCCCATACAGTTCTTGAGAATATTTGGCGAGTTTTGTCATATTTGCCGTTGCGCGTAATTGTGCGATTAGGCCTGCGGCGTGCCAGGTGGTTCCGGAAGTTAGCTGTTTTCGTTCAAGCAAGACAACATCCTTCCAGCCAAGTTTAGTTAGGTGGTATGCAACAGAGCATCCTACCACTCCACCCCCGATAATGACCACACGCGCCTGAGTTGGAAGAGATGTCATCTTGACCTCCTAAACGATTTCGTGCCCGACAGCGCGTAGGCGATCGGCAAGTTCTTTGATATGATCTGGCCCCACTTCGCAGCAGCCGCCAACGATAGTTGCACCATTTTCAACCCAGGACATGGCAAAGTCCGCGTAAGCGTAAGGTGGAAGATCTTTACGTTGCTCAAGAGCCGCCACAGTTGGGGCGTCCTCTAAAAAACCATCTGAGATTTTAGTAAAGCCATTCGCATAAGCTCCGAAGGGATAGCCAAATTGCCCAATAATTTTTAAAGCATCGTCAACGACTTCCGGGCGAGAACAATTGATGAGCAAGGCATCTGGCTTGTAATTGTTGAGAGTAGATTTGATATCTACCAACTCTTCTCCTGATCGCAATTTTGTTCCGTCAAAGTCTTCAACAGACATCGCGATCCAAACGGGTTTGTTTATTTTTTTTGTAGCACGCAAGGCCCCTTCAGCCTGATCTATAGACGACATTGTTTCTATCAAAAGAAAGTCACATTGTGGAGCAAGATGATTGACAATTTCATCGTAAAGTTTCTCCGCTTCATCAGCAGGTGGGCAAATGTCGGGCCTGTAAGATGCAATCAGTGGACCAATAGAGGCGGCAACTAAACCTGATCCATGTTCGTCTCTCGCTTTGGTAGCGGCGAGCGCAGCGATATCCCAAAGCTCATGACGCCGCTCTGTTAATCCCGCGCGTTTTAATCGGTCATAGAGAACTGGATATGTGTTAGTCGTTGCAACAGTTGCCCCAACGTTGAAATATTCAGCATGAACTTTATCAACGAGCCCTGGTTCCTCCATCATTACTGTGGTTGACCAAAGTGGTGTAGCTCGATTGCCTGAGCGCTTAACAAGCTCTTGACCGATTGAGCCGTCTAGAAGAGTGATTTGTGTCAAGCGTTCAACCTTTCATTATCAGCATCCCATAGGGGTTTATCTTCTTGAACTGTCGCTTTGAAGCGTTTTCCGAATATCTCCACTTCGACTTCAGTACCTGGATTAGCAAGATCAGTGCGAAGCATGCCGAGGGCAATGCTAGCATTCACGCGATAACCCCACGCCCCAGATGTGGTTTCGCCAACGATCGTTCCATTGTGCCATAGCGTTGACATGTAAGGTGCATCACAGGAGCCTGCATCCACGATTAGGGAGACAAAACGTTTCTTGCTGCCTTGTTGCTTTTCACTCAAAAGCGCAGCTTTTCCAGTGAACTGCTGCGGCTTGTCCAGTTTAACAAAGCGATCGAGCCCACTTTCGAACATTGAGTAATCAGTTGAAAGGTCACTTTTCCAGGCACGATAGCCTTTTTCAAGACGTAGGGAGTTAAGAGCCCACATTCCAAAAGGCTTTGCGCCGGCTTGGATAACCGAATCATAAATTGCTGGCATATTTTCGTTTTCTGCATGAATTTCCCAGCCCAATTCTCCAGCAAAAGAAACACGTATTAAAAACACTTTGCGTGCCGCAACGTTAGCGAATTGATGGGTCAACCAACCTTGGGATAAATCTGCATCCGTCAGTCCTGACAAAATCTCCCTAGATTTGGGACCGGTCACGATTAAGGTGTCTCTTTCTGTAGTTGTTTCGCGCAGATTTATGCCATCTGGGAGAGCGTTTTGGATCATTTCAAAATCATGCCACTGAGCTGTGGCGGCGGTGATAAGCACAAAATTATCTTGGGTAATTCGTATACAGGAAAATTCTGAAAGAGTGCGACCACGGTTGTCTGCGACATAGACTAAGTTCATCCGGCCCACTTTGGGTATACTGCCAGTACAGAAGCCGCGAAGCCAGTCGTCAGCTCCTTTTCCTTGAATCCAGAAGCGTGAAAACCCAGGTAGGTCGAGAACTCCGCAGTGATCCCTTACTGCCTCGCATTCCTCTTTAATTCGCTGTTCCCATGGGCCGTCCCGGTCCCATGTCTGAGTTGTTTCTTCGGATGTATTATCATCCGGTTTTGCAAACCAGTTGGCCCGCTCCCAGCCGTTATAGGCGCCCATCTGGCCACCCAGTTTAACAATTTTTTCATGCAGAGGTGAGAGCTTTTTATTTCTGCCCGCAGGCCATTCGTGCCATGGAAAGTGCATAGCATATTCGTGGCCATAAACCTCCAGTCCTTTAGCAACGCAATAAGCATGATCTGTGTAATCTGTGTACCTGCGAGGATCACAGGACCACATGTCCCATTCTGTCTGGTTGTCAACAACCCACTCGGCAAGCACTTTGCCTGCGCCGCCTCCCTGAGCAATCCCGAAGGTAAATACACATGCTTCGAACGCATTGGGCACACCTGGCATTGGTCCGATCAGAGGCATACCATCCGGTGCGTAAGGAATTGGCCCATTGATTACCTTAGAAACACCACCCTCACCAAGGATAGGGACACGCGCAAGAGCATCTTCAATATACCATTCCAAGCGGTCCAGATCGTCTGGATACAGCTGGAAGCTGAAATCTTCGGGAAGCGGATCTTTTGGTGTCGCCCAGTGGGCACGGCAGTTCCTTTCGTAGGGTCCAAGGTTAAAACCGTTTTTTTCTTGCCGTAGGTAGTAAGAGCTATCCACATCGCGCAACAGTGGAAGTTTGTTACCGTTTCTTTCCGACCAGGCTTTCACCTCTTCAACCTCTTCGAACAAGATATACTGATGGCTCATCACCATCATTGGAACAGTACGCCCACCGAAGGGTTTAAACCATTCACCAATGCGCTGAGCATAATAGCCCGCGGCATTAACAACATATTCGCACCGAATTTCACCTCTTTCTGTTTCGATGATCCACTCGCCATTCGCACGGCGCACGCCAGTTGCTGGGGTAAAGCGCAATATTGTTGCGCCCAGATCTCGTGCACCTTTGGCTAAAGCCTGTGTGAGCTGAGCGGGATCAATATCTCCATCGTTGGGATCATAAAGGGCACCTTGTAAATCGTGTGTTTCGATAAAGGGGTATTTGGCTTTGATCTCATGGAGACCAAGAATATCAATGTCCATGCCCTGATTTCTTCCCATTCCCTTAGCACGTTCAAATTCTTGCATACGTTTTGGGGAATGGGCTAGTCGAATAGAGCCCGTAACATGGTAATTCATCGGGTAATCGACAGTCGAGCCAAGGTCACGATAAAGTTCAGTTGAATATCTTTGCATATTCATTACTGACCAGCTTGTTGAAAATGTGGGCACATTGCCGGCTGCATGCCAGGTGCTACCTGCCGTGAGCTCATTCTTTTCGAGCAGTACACATTCACTCCATCCAACTTTGGCCAAATGATAAAGGCAGGAAGCGCCCACAACACCGCCACCAATAATAACAACGCGGGCAGTGGATGGAATATCAGACATTATATTTTTCTCCCTTATTTAAGGCATAGCAGTTGAATAGATCACCTAGTGTGAGTTTAGTAGAATTATTTAAAGGGCCCTGATGGGGATATTGCTCATTGATCACGGGGATAACTAACAGTCCGTAATTGTTGATAGCATTTTTTCTCAATATACCTGCCCTCATAAATACCTTTGGTGTAAGAAGTTTGAATAAGACAATTCCATGTTTAATACTCCTCAAACTGAGGCGCACCATCAGTGACTAAGTAGTAATTACCTTTGCTGGCAACATAGATGTGGCGCATAATTTTTAGGTCTATTGTTCCATCTAATGTACCGGTGGCAACAGCCCTTCGTCCCTCTCCATAGCGTTCGTAAAATAGGCTTGCACCACAACCTGAGCAAAAGCCTCTCCTTGCTATGTCTGATGAGCGATAACAATTAAGTGTTGTCTCCGTGAGCAATATAAGGTCATCGCTATCAACTTGAGTTGCCGCCCAATAATGTCCAGACGTTTTACGGCATTGGGTACAATGGCAGAGTACCACATCGCGCAAATTTCCTGTTAGTTTAAACTTTACACCGCCACAAGCGCAGGATCCGCTGACTGACATCAATTACTCTCCTTTTGGTACGGGCGAGAGGCCCAAAAAAAATCCGTAACCAATGAAACAAACTGCCAGTATACGTCGCAGCCATATGTTTAAAATACCGCTGAGAGCTGCGCGGCCCAGGAACGCCCCCAGCGCACAAAAGGTTACGTAACTTAGTGTTGTAAGACAAAGCGCTGTCGGAAATATTACCCAAATCTGTTCGCCCATGGGGACATCGGGCGCCACGAATTGGCTAAAGGCTGCAAGGTAGCCTGCTAAAGATTTCGGATTGATCGTTGCCACCCAAAAAGCTTTTACGTAAATCTGCTCAGGCTTTGGTAACTGATGAGCAATTAGGCAGTGGGCTGTGAGCCAACCGCGAATGCCCAAATAGATCAAAAATCCTGCACTTATCCACTTGAAAGTAAAAAATACGCTGTTTGGTGCGGCTATTAGCGCCGTGATACCAAAGGCAGATAGAGTGATAAACAATGTCGCTTGCGTCAGAATGCCGAGCACGCAGACTAGTGATAAACGAAAGCCATAAGCTATCGCAACGCTAATACAATTCACGGCATTGGGTCCAGGTGTGGTGACAAAAATTGCCCAGAAACTTGCGAAGACTAGCCAAGCTTCCCAGGACATAGCGCTAATAAACCGGCGGAGCGATCACCCAGATCGCCACTGCCGGCTCCTTGTAGGGGTTAGCATATTTAAAGGCTTCTCCCCGTATACGAAAACCATCACCCGGCTTAATTGTAAAGCATTTGCCTTCAATCGTTATATCGAGCTTGCCGGATATCAGGTATCCAACTTCTTGCGTTGGACGACTGACAGGCTTTGCAAGTTTTGCACCAGGTATAAAAGTGGAATGTACCACTTCAAAATCGTCTGTGAGGTCGGGAGAGAGCAATTCCTCCAAAAGACCCGCTTCTTTGGAGCCGATCGATCGGCGTGCACCTTGTCTCACTATAAAACCAATTTCTTCCGGGGCAGCTTTAGCTTGGCCAAACAGCATAGATATCGGAATTTCAAGATTTTTTGCAAGATTGCGTAAATCATCGATTGATGGTTCCGATAGGTTGCGCTCAACCTGCGAAAGCCAGCCAACGGATTTACCAACGGCGTTAGCCAGATCACTCAGCGTTAAGCCGCGTGACTTGCGTAGCGACCTTAGGTCTGCTCCAAGACAGTCATAATGTGCGAGATCAAGAGTGGGCATATTGGATTGTGGAAATTCTATTTTTCTTGACGGTGCCTTGTGGCAGTGAAAAAATCAAGGAAAATTTCATAAACCCAAGTGGACATGTAGCAACCCACAGTCTAAGGCTTGACTATGGAAACAGCTTACGCCCCCCCCCAAAAGCCACTCGTAATACTCCATGAGGACCGTGAGACACTTGTGGTCAATAAACCCTCAGGGTTGCTATCCGTTCCTGGGAAAACCGAAGATCTCGCAGATTGTCTGCTGAAGCGCGTTCAAGTGGCTTTTCCCGATGCACTACTTGTGCACCGCCTTGATCGAGATACGTCAGGCGTTATGGTCTTTGGGATGACGGCCCATGGCCAGCGTCATCTGTCCATGCAGTTTGAAAAACGGGTTGTTAAAAAGGTATATGTTGCGCGGGTTGCGGGGAGGTTTGTCGAACGCTCTGGTGAGATTGATCTACCTTTGATCGTTGATTGGCCGAATAGGCCGCTTCAAATGGTTTGCCATAAAACAGGACGGGCGGCATTTACGGAGTGGAAATTATTAAAGACAGGTTGTCAGGAAAGCCGATTGCGGCTGATGCCTAAAACCGGTCGCTCACACCAGTTGCGTGTGCATTGCCTCGCAATAGGCCATCCAATCCTTGGTGATCGGCTTTATGCACCGGAAACTGCTGATAATTATCCGCGTATGATGCTTCACGCCGAAGAACTGCGCCTCAATCACCCCGAAAGTGGTAAGGGCATGAAATTTCGATCCAAATCGCCTTTTTAATATGAAATATAATTTATATATCAGGTTTGTATGTCTGGCGTCAAAATAGGCCTCAGTAAAGCTAAAGGGTGTGCGCGGAGGCTAAGAGAGAAGGCAACATAGTCTTCGAACATTTCCTCGGCAAGGCTCATCTTTGGCAGGTGGGCTTCAGGTTCTGCCCAGCCTTCACCGTCCATATCTACTGCAAAGAGTGGTAGAGGAATTTCAGAGGTGATCGCTTTGGCTTGCCAAAGTGCTTCACGCCGGCTGAGCCTAAGTGAGGTAAACACATCGGCCTCTGCCAGACGAACAAGAACCAAGGGCGATGTGCCTGCTCGGCGCCACACATCTTCTACCGATAGATACCCGTTACCTCTTGCTGCAGTGATCCAGACGGCATCGTCTTCCTTCAGCCCTTTGAGTTGGCGTAACCCGAGGCGTAGAGCGAGTCCGCCGTGCCCGTCCGGCTCCATCGTATTGTCCCAATAGCTGTCATTGATGCAAACAGGGCGTATCTCAACTCCATGTTCTTTGGCATCGCGCACGATCTGTGCTGGTGCATAAAACCCCATCGGTTGAGAGTTTAGAAGTGCGCATGCAAAGATGCCCGGGTGGTGGCATTTGATCCAGGCGCTTGCATAAACAAGAAATGCGAAACTGGCCGCATGACTTTCAGGAAAGCCGTAGGAACCAAAACCTTCAATTTGGGAAAAGCAGCGTTCGGCAAACGGCACATCATAACCGTTTTTCTGCATACCGCTGAGGAAGCGGTTTTTGAATTCACTCACACTGCCGTGCTTTTTAAAGGTAGCGAGTGAGCGGCGCAGGCGGTCAGCCTCATCTGGGGAAAAGCCTGCGCCGATTATAGCGATTTGCATAGCCTGTTCCTGAAAGAGCGGTACGCCAAGTGTTTTGCCTAAAACCTTACCCAAATCGTTGGAGGGAAATTCAACAGGTTCTTCCTTATTGCGGCGACGGATATAGGGATGCACCATATCTCCCTGGATGGGGCCTGGACGGATGATTGCCACTTCGATTACAAGGTCGTAGAAACAGCGTGGGTTCATCCGAGGCAAAAAGTTCATCTGCGCACGGCTCTCCACCTGGAATACACCAATGCTGTCTGCTTTGCACAGCATGTCGTATACTTTGGAGTCTTCCTGGGGGAGACTTGCCAGCGTATAATCCTGCCCTGCGTGCTGGCGTATTAGTTCAAAGCTCTTACTTAGGCAGGTTAGCATACCAAGGCTCAACACATCCACCTTCAGAATGCCGAGCGCATCGATGTCATCCTTATCCCAGCAAATGACTGTACGGTCTTCCATCGTGGCATTTTCAATCGGAACCAACTCATCAAGCCGCCCATCTGTAATAACAAAACCGCCCACGTGCTGGCTGAGGTGGCGGGGAAAGCCTATTACTTCACGCATCAGATCAAGCGTTTGGCGTAATCGGCGGTCGTTTGGGTTGAGGCCAATTTCGCGCAGGCGGTGGTCTTCGAGCCCGCTAATGCGGTTGGAAAATCCCCAAAGCTGGGAGGAGAGGGCTGCCACTGTATCCTGCGTGAGCCCCATAGCTTTTCCGACCTCACGTACAGCACGTTTGCCGCGGTAGTGTATCACCGTGGCGCAAAGGCCTGCCCGATGCCGACCGTAGTGCTCATAAATATGTTGAATAACCTCTTCGCGCCGTTCGTGTTCAAAGTCAACGTCAATATCAGGTGGTTCATCGCGAGCTTCTGAGACAAAACGTTCAAAGACCATTGTTCCAATCTCAGGACTGACAGAGGTAATGCCAAGGGAATAGCAAACGACAGAGTTTGCCGCTGACCCTCGCCCCTGACACAGAATATCACGGGATCGTGCGAAGTGGACAATATCACGCACTGTCAGGAAGTAGGGTTCATATTTAAGTTTAGCGATCAGATTTAGCTCATGTTCGAGCATATTGCGCACTTTTTTAGAGGCTCCGTGAGGATAGCGCCAGTCGAGCCCTTTATGCGCCAGACGAGTTAAACGTTCTTTTGGTGTTTCCTGTCCGTTAATCTCAGACGGATATTTATAGCGGAGTTCATCAAGTGTAAAAGTTAGGCTCTTTGCTAGCTTAGTGGCGCGTATGACAGCCTTTGGGAAGGCCCGGAAGATGTAGTACATTTCATCTTCTGATCGCAAGCGCTGTTCTGCATTGGCAAGCGCACAACGGCCCAATTGATCTACCCGCGTATTAGTGCGAATAGCGGTCAAGACATCTACCAGACGTCGGCGTCTTGCCTGGTGCATCATTGGGCGGGCACTGGCAAGTAACGCTAGCCCTAGATCTTGGCCAAGCTTTGCGATGGTTTCAAAACGTGTGGCGTCCTGCCCATCGTAGGAGGGTGCAATCAAAAGATGCATGTTTTTCCTAAAGTGTTGAGTTAATTTTGTTGCGTGTAGTTCCCAATGACTCGCGCCGTACTTACACTTTAGTTCCTGTGGCGGATGGAGCAGAAGTTGTAATCCATCTCCATTTTCCAGTAGATCGCCTAGGTTGAGTCTGCAGTGGCCTTTCTTCGCTTTGCGTCGTCCTTTTGTTAGAAGTCGGCAGAGCGTAACCCAGCCTTTGCGGGTTTCTGGCAGTATGGTAATTTTTAGTCCTTCATCAAAGGTGAGTAGTGCCGCAGGAATGAGACGAGGAACGTTTAAAATATCAAGGGATGGTGGCTTTGGAATATGGGTTGGTCTTGGGGGACCGAAGCTATCTTTGGCTATACGTTCTGCTACCAGCTGTTTTATTTTGCGTGCTTCACTGTGAGCGCGCACAATACCCGCAACTGAATTTTCATCGGCAATAGCGATAGCGGGTAGACCCAGTAAAGCCGCACGGGCTACATATTCCTCGGGATGTGAAGCCCCGGTTAGGAAGGTAAAATTCGAAGTGGCAGAGAGTTCAACAAACATAATAACTTAATATATTCACGTTTTGTTCTAATTCCACAATACATTAAAAACATCAACAATTTTGTATCACTCCTGCCGAACAGCGTTTTTGAGGTTTAAAAGCTTGATTAAGGCATCATCGCGCTCTTTACGTAACATTTCTATTGATCTGCCTTCCAATGTTTCTTCAAGCCCATCGATGAGTTTTTGTTTGATATCAGAAGCTAAAGAGACTTCGCCTAAGTCATTCCACCGAACTTCCTGTGATGAACCAAGGTGATCAAGATACTGTGCGTATCCACCCTCACCACCACCGAGATGATAAACCAGATTCGGACCAAGGAAAGCCCACCTTAAGCCAAGACTATGCACCATAGCGCGATCAATATCCTCAACACTTGCAATGCCTGTTGCCACCATATTAACGACTTCCCTATAAAGCGCCGCGTTCAGGCGATTCGCTATGTGGCCTATGGCTTCGCGTTTGGGGATTACAACTTCTTTGCCAAAAAGTTGGTAAAAATTTTTGGCGCGCTCAGTCAGCTCTGGTGCCGTTTTTTTTCCAGCAACGACTTCTACCAAAGGGATTAGATGTGGTGGATTGAAGGGGTGTGCGACCAGAAACCGTTCTGGAAAGGCCATTCCAGTTTGGATATCTGTCGCCATAAGCGCAGTTGTTGAAGAAGCGATGGGAACGTCAGTTGGTAGATAGTTTTCAGCCTCTTGTAGCAAGTTTTGTTTTAGCTTCAGCCGATCTGGCGCATTTTCCTGAACCCAGTCTGGAGCATCGCAAATTGTTGTAAGATCTTGACTTAGTTTAAGCTGTTGCCAAGGTATATTATTTAGAGATGGGTCGAGTTTTTTGAGGCCCAGCCAGGAATTTTTTATGTAAGGCTTCACCTTAGAAAGCGCTTGTTTACTTGGATCAAAGACCGTGACCTTTGCATTGTGACTAAGAAAAAGCGTTGACCAACTGGCCCCAATGGTCCCAGCACCCAGCAAGATTATAGAAAGCTTTGGCACTGATTTAGCTAACAGAACGTATCATCTTGCGCTCAAGTATTCGCAAGACCGATTTTAAATCGTGTCCTCGTTTTAAAACTTGTCCTTCCATACCAATAACAGTGTATTCTCCTTGTCGATTACGCAGCTTAGGTCGTTTTACGATTTTATAAAGCGGCTGTTCAGCGGTATGGCGGAAAACGGAAAACACAGCAACGTCAGTTAAAGAAGAAATCCCGTAATCGCGCCACTCCCCGGCGGCTACCATCCGCCCATATAGCGCGAGTATGGTGTTCAGTTCGGTCCGCTGGTATGAAACCGTTGGCGGAAGCTGGGGAGGACGGTATTGTTTGAAAGGTGTGAATGTATTCATAAAAATTATCTTGCCATGAAATCAGTTGAAATCAAGACGTTTAATATATTCTATCGCTCTAAGGAGTAATATGCTCTTCAGGACGTAATCAAATAGGGCGTTTTAAAAAAAACTTCTTCTAAGTTGCTTCCGGCTCCAACTCTGTCAATCACAGCAAAGAGACCGGGCTCTTGCAAGGGTGTGAGAACGCCATGCCATATATTTCGATGTAAATTGACTGCCTGACCTGGACTGCTGAGAAACGCCTGTGGGCGATCTGGGTGGCCCTGGTGATCTTTGGCGACTGTGATCAAAAAGGGTTCGTTTATCATAGGAATAAAGGCCTGCGACCCAAGAGGATGGCGCTCCATCATGTTGAGCTGATAAGGCAAACTTCGCGCAACGGCATTGAAAAGACTAATCCCTGCAGGGCCATCTAAAATATCAAGCTTTGCTAGATCATTGTATCTTTCACATTTTCCGTGATTGATGATTCTATCGGGTGTGCCTTGGGTATCAAGAATATCTCCAAAAGGTGCAAATGCCTTTTTGCTAAGTGATAGGGCTTTAATCTCTTGCATCAGAACAAACCCAACAAACGTAGTTCCGCAATGCGTTCAACTTGTTTGCAGGCCGTAGCTAATTCTGCATTTCTGTCATTTCTAATGCGCGCTTGAAATGCGTTAAGGATACTGTCTTTTGTATTGTCACGGACTGCAATAATGAAAGGAAATCCATGTTTTTCCACATAAGCCTTATTAAGTGCTTGAAATTGAGTGCGCTCTTGATCAGTTAGTGCGTCAAGACCTGCTGATGCCTGCTCACTTTTGGAGGAATGCGATAGACGTTTCGCTTGTGCGAGTTTCCCGGCAAGATCGGGATGGGAGCGTAATACAGCTAAGCGTTGCTCTTCTGATGCTGATCGAAATACTCGGGAAAGAATATTTTGCAAACCTGCTGCGCAGTCGTGGGCTGGGCCAAGCTCAAGATCATAGGCTGTTTCCGCAATCCAAGCAGAATGTTCAAATACGCCACCATAAACTGCAACAAAACGGTTTTTAGACATTTGAGAAGGGCGTTCGAACGGTACGGCTCGGTGGTTTTTGTGCCAATGCTCAGCAATTTCGATCCGTTTCGCAAACCAGACATATTGGTGTGATCTTGTGTAATCGATAAAACGTTTAAGGGCCATTGTTCGACCGGGGCGCCCGATTAGACGGCAGTGCAAACCGATGGACATCATCTTTGGTTGACCAGCTTTTCCTTCGGCATAAAGAAAATCGAAGGTATCTTTAAGATAGGAAAGAAACTGGTCTCCTGCGTTAAAACCTTGCGGTGTGGCAAAACGCATGTCGTTGCAATCCAGTGTATACGGCACGATCAATTGTTCCTGTCCTTTTATTTCGACCCAATAAGGAAGGTCATCGGCATAGCTATCTGAAATATAGGAAAAATTTTTCTCTTGCGCGACCAAAGAAACGGTATTTTCAGAACATCTGCCCGTGTACCAACCTTTCGGCCTTTCGCCTACCACCTCAGTATGAAGCCGAATGGCTTCTTTGATTTGCGCGCGCTCCTCTTCAAGAGGCATATCTTTATGTTCAACCCACTGCTTACCATGACTTGCTATTTCCCATTTCTCGGATATCATAGCACTAACTTGTTCCGGGCTACGCGCTAAGGCTGATGCTACGCCAAACACCGTTACTGGAATGGAATTCGCTTTGAAAAGGCGATGCAATCGCCAAAATCCGGCCCTAGCACCGTATTCGTAAATACTTTCCATATTCCAGTGGCGTTGGTTTGGCCATGCGGCGGCACCAACTATTTCTGACAGAAAGGCTTCCGAAGCTTTATCTCCATGCAAAATACAGTTTTCTCCACCCTCTTCATAATTGAGAACGAATTGTACTGCGATTTTCGCATCATTAGGCCAGTTTGCTTGGGGCGGGTTTGGGCCTAAACCCCTCATGTCACGGATGTAACGCATCAGTTTTAACCTTCTTAAGCGCTGCTTTGCCAGATTATCGAATTCTCAACTTTTATACAATTTTCTAAATTGCTTTTGTCTTTTGCAGGTATTGCAAGAAAACGATTAAACAACAACAATATCGAAAGAACCAAAGCGGAGGCAATAATGAGTGGATATTTGACGACACATGTCTTGGACACAGCTAGAGGAATGCCAGCAATTGGCCTATCTATTGATTTATATAAACTGGAGGCCGATGTACGAAAGCATTTGAATCAAATGCGTACGAACGCTGATGGACGTACCGATCAACCGATCTTAAATCGGGATGTTTTTGAAATTGGTAACTATGAACTCATTTTTCACGCTGGACAGTATCTGACGCAGGAGAACCAAAGATTAAAAGAAAGCTTATTCCTTGACATTATACCAATTCGGTTTTCTATGCACCGCAACAACCACTATCACGTACCTCTTTTGTTGTCTCCTTTTGGATATTCTACTTACCGTGGTAGTTGAACGATGTTTATAACTTCTGTCATTCGAGCTGCTATTTCACCAAAGAGGAAATCACTCAAAAGTCGTGTTTTCATGTCCTTTTATTTATGATGAGGGTAAAGACAACCTAGTTGTAATGGTGGTGGAGGGGTTCCCTGCAAAATAGGCAAAAGCTTACAATAATTTAGATGGGATATAACCTCAAAATAAGGCTTTAGAATAATGCCTTGGCCGTCTGGCTCGCAGTTTTTGACAATGTCAAAAGTATGGTCTTTTAGTCGCATTCTAACAGCTATCTTTGGATAAAGTTTCTTAAACGATGACATCGTAGGCGAAATGAAACTACGCCCAATAACAAAAGTTTTGGCGAGGTATACTGAGCCTCTTGGAAACGGTGCTACTTTATGACCCTTTACCTCAGCAATTTATATTGTTTTCAGTATCTCAGTGGCATCATGTTACAAGATTTCACTTTGTTCAGTAGAATGCAATTTTCAATTTGTGCACTGAAATAGTTTTAAGCCGAGGTGGCCTCCCAATTGAGACATATGTGCAGCCGCCACAGCTGACACTATTTCTTAATTCGTAGAGGCGTACTAAAGTTCAGATACTCTCAAAATAAGACATTATTCGTTTCTTTTTGCTACTATTAGATATTTCTGTAATTCAAGTAAATACGAAAAGATGCTACAACGTAACATGAAAGCAAACGCGAGCGATAATGAGTGACTTTATAATCATCTGGGATTGGCTAACCTTTGCCATACGTTGGCTTCACGTAATAACTGCTATGGCGTGGATCGGGACATCTTTTTATTTTATAGCTCTTGATTTGGGTTTGCAACGCACGAAAAACCTTCCAGATAAAGCACATGGTGAAGAGTGGCAGGTACATGGCGGTGGTTTTTACCATGTCCAAAAATACCTCGTTGCTCCCAACCAGATGCCAGATCATCTGACCTGGTTTAAATGGGAAAGCTACGCAACTTGGCTGTCTGGAGCCGCGCTTTTAATGGTTATGTATTGGGCTGGTGCGGAGCTTTACCTGATTGACCCTACCAAAGCAGACTTAAACCTGATGGTTGCAATCCTAATATCAGCTGGATCTCTGGCGCTGGGTTGGATTATCTATGATTTTCTTTGCAAATCATCACTGGGATACCGACCTAATATGCTAATGTTTTTGCTTTTTGTTCTCCTTGTAGTGATGGCTTGGGGCTATACTCAAGTGTTCACAGGCCGGGCCGCTTTATTGCATCTTGGTGCATTTACGGCAACCATCATGACGGCAAATGTCTTTTTCATAATTATGCCAAATCAGCGTATCGTGGTGAATGATTTAATAAATGACCGCACGCCTGATGTAGAGTACGGTAGAATCGCGAAGTTGCGTTCCACTCACAACAATTATCTTACACTGCCAGTAATATTTTTGATGCTCTCTAATCATTATCCACTTGCGTTTGCGAGTGAATACAATTGGTTGATTGCTAGTCTAGTATTTCTGATCGGAGTAAGTATCAGACACTATTTTAATACAATTCATGCACGGAAAGGCGCACCAAATTGGACCTGGCTCGTTACTGCCTTTTTGTTTGTTCTGATCATGTGGCTGTCAACGGTCGGTCTCGAGGAGAACAATAATTATGAGAAGAAGATGAGTGAAAAGGAAGAGGCATTTTTCGCGGTAGAAGGGTTTGACGAAGTTTATGAGATTGTCAGCGGACGCTGTTCAATGTGTCACGCGCGAGAACCTGTCTATCGAGGCATTCATTATGCACCAAAGCAAGTATACCTGGAGACCAATAAAGATGTGGTTTCACAGTCCTCGGCAATTTTTTTACATTCGGCGGTCACTCATGCGATGCCGCCAGGAAATTTAACTGGGATGGAACAGTCAGAGCGTGATAAGATCAAAGACTGGTATAGATCTGCTACTAGGACACAACCATTTTTCGGGCGTCTCTATTAATTTATTTTAAAAGAAAAATGTCAAGAATTTTAACGAAATTTATGGCCTTCTGGCTTGACGGCAAAAAGAGCATCCTCTATCTCAATTCTCTTATGAGCGGGTATGGTGAAATGGTATCATAAGAGCCTTCCAAGCTTAAGGTGCGGGTTCGATTCCCGCTACCCGCTCCAGACATCACCAGACTTAAGCAGTCCACTGGTAGATAGCCTACTGATAACATTCTCATAAACCACATTGCCTTAGTATTGGGCTGGAGAGAGTGTTGACCAAATTACTGACCAAAAAAGTCCCTTATACGTTTAACCGAGCTGGGTATTACTACTTCTCAAGGCGTGT
>MDTB01012678.1_pt1 | contig 37476 bp, 50 predicted proteins | sample 811161 | NCBI WGS metagenome assembly MDTB01 (sample SAMN05326650, study PRJNA326480) | marine metagenome | isolation source: seawater | place: Mediterranean Sea | collected 2009 | reverse complement strand
TTGGCCCTGCGATTCCACTTTGACCTTCTTTTTCTTGACGCTTTTCGCCATCGTCGTTGGTTTTGGAGGTGATCGGCCCCGCGGGACCCATGTGTTCAGACCGAAGTCTGGATGTTATTTCTTCTTGTTCGCCACAGTCTTGCGCTTCCCTTTCCGGGTGCGGCTGTTGTTCTTGGTGCGCTGACCGCGGAGTGGCAAGCTGTTCCGGTGGCGGATGCCACGCTGACATCCAATGTCCATCAAACGCTTGATGTCTTGAGATGTCTCAGAACGCAACTCACCTTCCACCTTGAAACCGGTGGCAATGGCGGTACGGATGGCGCCAACTTCGTCGTCAGACCAAGTCTCCACCTTCTTGTTCTCGTCCACACCTGCATCCGCCAACACCTTCGCAGCGCGGCTGCGGCCGATGCCGTAGATGTAAGTCAGTGCAATAACTCCGCGCTTGTTGCGGGGAATGTCGATACCAGCAATACGTGCCATGCAATCGTGATTTAACCAGGTCCGGGATCAACCCTGACGCTGCTTCATTTTGGGGTTCTTCTTGTTGATGACGTAAAGACGTCCTTTCCGGCGAACGATTTTGCAATCGGCCGTACGCTTCTTGATGGATGCGCGAGTTTTCATGATGCTCGTGTTATTTCTTGTACCGGAATGTGATGCGCCCCTTGGTCAAATCGTAGGGACTCATCTCGACTTTCACGCGATCACCTGGCAAGATTTTGATGTAGTACATCCGCATCTTCCCGGAGATGTGGGCCATGATGGTGTGCCCGTTCTCAAGCTCCACTCGAAAGCGCGCGTTGGAGAGCGCTTCCAAGATGGTGCCATCTTGTGTGATCGACGTTTGTTTCGCCATACTGTATCTCAGTTCGTATTCTTCGAATTCAAAATTTCTTCAATGTCTTTGAAGCTGGAGAGAACGTCTGCCTTTCCTTGTCGCACAACCACGTCGTGCTCAAAGTGGGCGCTGGCTTTGCCGTCACGCGTCACGATGGTCCAGCCATCGTCCGCTTGACCGACTTCGCGGCCGCCGAGGTTGATCATGGGCTCGATGGCCAGCACCATGCCGTCCATCAGCTTGGGGCCGTTCCCGCGTCTCCCGTAATTGGGAACTTCAGGGGCCTCATGCAAGTCCCGGCCCAAGCCGTGACCCACCAATTCTCGAACCACGCCGTAACCCTGCCCTTCAGCATGCTGCTGACAGGCGTGGCCAATGTCTCCGATGCGCTTGCCCACCACGGCCTGTTCGATCGCCAGATTCAAACAAGCTTTGGTGGTGTCCAGAAGCCGCTGCACCTCTTCAGAAACCTGCCCCACCGCAAAGGTGTAGGCACTGTCTCCGTAGTAGCCGTTCATCAGCACCCCACAATCCACCGACACGATGTCTCCCTCATGGAGGGGCGTGTCGTTGGGGATGCCATGAACCACAGCTTCGTTGACTGAGGTGCACAACGAGTTTGGAAAACCTCCGTACCCTTTGAAACCAGGCTCAGCCCCGTGGTCTCGGATGAACTCCTCGGCCACCGCATCGAGCGCGAGCGTGGTCACTCCGGGTTGCACCCGGGAAGCGACCTGCGCCAACGTTCTCCCAACAAGCAAAGAACTCAACCGAATGAGCTCGACTTCCTCGTCCGTTTTGATCCGGACTCGTCGACCCAAGCTCATTCGAAAATCAGCCAGCGATTCCGCCCACAGGAGACTGTGGACGTCCACGCATTTTTCCACTCTTCATCAAACCGTCGTAGCGACGAGAGAGCAAGTAGCTCTCGATTTGTTGAAGGGTATCCAGAATCACACCCACCATGATCAACAAGGAGGTTCCCCCGAAGAAAATGGCAAAGGTCTGTGCTTTCGTCAATCCAAGCTGGAACACAATCGCGGGCAACACCGCAATCAAGCCCAAGAACACGGCACCAGGCAAGGTGATGCGGGACAGCACCTCGTCGAGAAACTCCGCTGTCGGACGGCCAGGCTTGACGCCAGGAACAAAGCTGTTCTGACGCTTCAAGTCGTCCGCCATTTGGTTCGGGTTCACCGTGATTGCAGTGTAGAAGTAGGTGAACACCACGATCATCACGAAGAAGAGGATGTTGTACCACAACCCGTTGAAATCGCTCAACGACTGGAGGATTTCATTCCCTTGCAATGCCTCGCTTTGCGTCAGGTACAGAGGCACAAACATGATTGCCTGGGCAAAAATGATCGGCATGACCCCTGAACTGTTCACCTTCAATGGGATGAAGCTGCGTGCACCTTCACCTGCTGGCAACATGCCTCCGGCTTGCTGCATTTTGGCCATCTGAACAGGGACCTTGCGGATCGCCTGAACCAAGGCGACGCTGGCGCCGATGATGATCAACAAGAACGCCAACTCCACCAAGAAGAAGAACAACGTGGTGTCAGGGTGTGCGAACTCCTGCACAATCGCCTGTGGGAACGTGGCGATGATGCCAATCATGATCAACAAGGAAATGCCGTTTCCGACACCCTTGTCCGTGATGCGCTCGCCGAGCCACATGATCAGCAGCGTGCTGCAGGTCAAAATGGTCACCGCAGAGAACCACCAGAACGCGTCTGGGCTCTGCACCACGCCAGGCACGCTCACCACGCTCGACGCGAGGTAACCTGGCGCCTGCACCAACGTGATGGCAATGGTGAGGAAACGGGTCCACTGGTTGATCTTGTTCCGTCCGCTCTCCCCCTCCTTCTGAAGTTTTTGGACCGCCGGGACTGCGATGCTCAGCAGCTGGATGATGATGGACGCAGAGATGTACGGCATGATGCCCAGGGCGAAAATGGACGCGCGGGTGAAGGCTCCGCCGGTGAACAAAGACAAGATGTCTCCCAGGCCGCCTGAACCGAGCTGGCTCATTTGTTCGGCAAGCACATCGCTGTTCACGCCTGGAAGAACAATGAAGGAGCCCACGCGGTAGACCAAAATCAACCCGAGGGTGACACCGAGCTTCTGACGAAGTTCCTCATGCCTCCAGATGTCTCCGATTTTTTGGAAAAACCTCATTTTGCAAAACGGTCAATGGTGGAACATTTGCCTCCCGCTCCCTCAATGGCGGCCGTGGCCGACTTGCTGAATTGGTGGGCAGACACTTCCACACCCATGGTCAATTCACCACGGCCGAGGATTTTCACGAGATCGTGCTTGCCCGCCAAACCGTTGGCGACCAAGTCGGCTGGGGTGACAGCCTTCAAACCGGTTTTTTCAATCAAGGTTTGCAATGTGTCGACATTGATGCCCTTGTATTCGACGCGGTTGGGGTTCTTGAAACCGAACTTCGGAACACGACGCTGCAATGGCATCTGTCCACCCTCAAATCCAATCTTGGACTTGTAGCCTGAACGAGACTTCGCGCCTTTGTGACCGCGTGTGGAAGTGCCTCCGTGACCGGAGCCTTCTCCGCGACCAACTCGCTTGCGCTGCTTCCGCGATCCTGACGCTGGGGTAAGGTTGCTGAGATTCATGGAATGTGCTGGTTAGAAATTATTTCTTTTCGACTTTCACCAAGTGCCCCACGGCCCGCACCATGCCCATGATCTGGGGGGTGTCTTCGTGTTCCACTGGGTTGTGAAGCTTCTTCAATCCGAGAGCCTTGATGGTCTCTTTCTGACGCTTGGTGCGGTTGATCGCACTGCGCACTTGGGTGATGACAATTTTGCCCATGGTCAATGCAATTATCCGTTGAACACTTTGCTGACAGGGATGCCGCGCAACTGCGCGACGTCGTTGGCGCTGCGAAGCTCCTTCAATGCGTTGAAGGTCGCCTTCACCACGTTGTGTGGGTTGGAAGACCCGAGGGACTTGGCCAATACATCTGTGATGCCAGCGCTCTCCAACACTGCACGCATCGCGCCACCAGCAATCACACCTGTACCAGGAGATGCAGGACGAATCAAGATGTGCGCACCTGCGTACTTCATTTCTTGTGCGTGAGGGATGGTGCCTTTCACGAGTGGCACGTTGATCATGCCCTTCTTCCCATCTTCGATGCCTTTTTGAATGGCGGTGGCCACTTCACGGCTCTTGCCGAGACCGTGTCCCACCTTGCCCTTCTCGTCACCGACGATGACGATGGCGCTGAAGCTGAACGTGCGGCCACCCTTGGTGGTCTTCGCCACACGGTTGATTCCAACCAGGCGGTCTTTCAAATCGGGATCCCCGGTGCGCGACTGTTGCTCACGGTTTCCACCTCGCTTTTGTTGACGTTGATTCTGAGCCATCTCGTTAGAATTTCAAGCCACCTTCGCGGGCAGCTTCAGCAAGTTTTTGAATGCGGCCATGGTAGAGGTACCCGTTGCGGTCAAAGACCACTTGAGACACTCCTGCAGCTTGGGCCTTCTCTGCAATCGACTTTCCCACCTCAGCGGCTTGGTCAAGCTTGGCACCTTCGGCGCCGTCCTTGCCAAGTGAAGAGGCGGACGCGAGGGTGCGGCCCTCCAAATCATCTATGACTTGGGCGTAAATCTGCTTGTTGCTCCGGAACACGGTGAGGCGTGGACGCTCGGCTGTGCCCTGAACACGGCCGCGAACACGGCTCTTGATGCGCTTGCGCGCTTTCGCTTTCTTCTTCGTATCCATGACTTCAGGTTATTTGGCGGCCGTTTTACCAGCCTTGCGACGGATTTGCTCGCCCAAGAAGCGAACGCCCTTGCCTTTGTAGGGCTCAATCTTGCGCAGGCTGCGAATCTTCGCGGCAACCGTGCCCAACAATTGCTTGTCGTGAGACGACAAGGTCACGAGAGGAGCTTCACCTTTCTTGGTCTCAGCTTCCAACTTGACTTCCTTCGGCAATTCAATGATGATGGGGTGGCTGTAACCCAAGCTCAGGTTGAGCTGTTGCCCCTGCGCAGCGGCACGGAAACCCACGCCAACCATTTGAAGTTGAACCTTGTAACCTTCGGACACACCTACGATCATGTTTTGAATCAAGGCGCGGTAGAGGCCATGCTTTGAACGCACCTCTTTGTCGTCGTTGGGACGCGACAACGTCAACACGTTGTCTGCGTACTCCATGGAGATCACTTCGTCCACCTCCTGCGTCAACTCCCCTTTGGGGCCCTTGACAGTCACAACGTTGCCCTGGATGGAGAGTTCAACTCCACTGGGAACGGTGATGGGATTTTTTCCAATTCGGCTCATGACGGATCAGTATACAGTGCAAAGAATTTCGCCACCCACATTCAATCGGCGGGCCTCCTTGTCGGTCATCAACCCCTTGTTGGTGCTGATGATGCTGACGCCGAGACCGTTCAACACGCGGGGGAGGCCGTCGGCACCTGCGTAGCGACGCAGACCTGGCTTCGAGTGGCGCTTGATTTCAGTAATGGCTGGTCGACGTGACTTGGCGTCGTAACGCAGGGCAATCTTGATGCTGCCTTGGTGACCTTCGTCGACAAACTTGTAGTTCAGAATGTACCCCTGGTCAAACAAGATCTTGGTCAATTCCTTCTTCAAGTTTGAAGCAGGAATCTCCACCACCTTGTGACGGGCCATTTGCGCATTGCGAATGCGCGTCAAGTAATCGGAAATGGGATCGCTATGCATGTCTTAGCAGGAATCTCCACCACCTTGTGACGGGCCATTTGCGCATTGCGAATGCGCGTCAAGTAATCGGAAATGGGATCGCTATGCATGTCTTCTTCTCTGTTTCAGATTACCAGCTGGCCTTTTTCACGCCAGGAATGCGTCCGTGCAGCGCCATCTTGCGGAACAAAACACGGCTGACGCCGAACTGACGCATGAAGCCGCGCGGACGGCCTGTGATTTGGCAACGGTTGTGCAAACGCACCGCTGCAGAGTTGGGTGGCAACTTTTGCAAGCCTTCCCAATCGCCAGCTTCTTTCAAGGCGGCACGCTTGGCAGCGTACTTCGCCACAAGACGCTCGCGCTTGCGCTCACGCGCTTTCATGGATTCTTTGGCCATGGCTTAGTTCTTTTTGAATGGGAAACCGAAAGCTTCGAGGAGGGCTTTCGCTTCCTCGTCCGTCTTCGCGGTGGTCACAATGGTGATGTCCATCCCGTTGATGTTTTTGACCTTGTCCAAGTCAATTTCGGGGTAGATGATTTGCTCTTTGATGCCGAAGGTGAAGTTGCCTCGGCCGTCAAAACCTTTGGCTTTAACACCCTGAAAGTCGCGGGTACGAGGCAAAGACACTGCAATCAAGCGGTCCAAGAATTCGTACATGCGCTCGCGACGCAAGGTGACGCGTGCGCCAATGGGCATGCCCTTTCGCAGCTTGAAGTTCGACACGTCCTTGGTGGACAGGGTCGGCACAGCCTTCTGGCCTGCAATGATCGACATCTCACCCACGGCAGTGTCCACCATTTTGCGGTCAGCGACAGCCTTACCCAAACCTTGGTTCAAGCAAATCTTCACGATGCGGGGCACTTGCATGGACGAGGTGTACTCGAACTGCTTCTTCAATGCGGGAGCGATTTCCTCCGCGTATTGGGTCTGGAGTCGTGGAATGTAGCTCATCACTTCAGCTCCTCATTGGTTTTCTTGGAAAAACGAACCAGCTTCCCGCTGTCGCCCTTGCGGCGTCCAACTCGGGTGGCGTTGCCAGCTCCATCGACCACCATCACATTGCTGATGTGGATCCCTGCTTCAGTGGTGGTTACACCTCCTTGAGGGTTGGTGGGGCTGGGCTTCACGTGCTTGGTGACGATGTTGACACCCTCCACGACCACACGGTCCTTCTTACGGTCGACCGCCAACACAGTGCCTTCCTTGCCGCGGTTGCCGCCAGAAATCACTTTGACTGTATCGCCCTTTTTGACTTTGAATCTCTTGAACATGGTACGTGGATTACAACACCTCAGGTGCAAGTGAAACAATCTTCATGAAGTCCTTCTCACGCAGTTCGCGTGCGACAGGACCAAAGATGCGCGTGCCGCGCATGTCGCTGTTGGCGCTCAAGAGCACAATGGCGTTGTCGTCAAAACGGATGTACGAACCGTCGGGACGGCGAACTTCCTTTTTGGTGCGAACCACCACAGCCTTGGACACTGTGCCTTTCTTCACGTTTCCGTTCGGGGTTGCGCTCTTCACAGCCACCACCACGGTGTCTCCGACAGACGCGTAACGCCGCTTGGTGCCTCCCAACACACGGATGCAAAGGGCTTCCTTCGCACCGCTGTTGTCAGCGACCTTCATACGGGATTCTTGCTGGACCATCGTTCAGTCTTTTACTTTCCCTGGATTATTTCGCGCGCTCCACGACTTCCACCAATCGCCAGCACTTGCGCTTGCTCATTGGGCGGGTTTCCATGATGCGGACGGTGTCGCCGATGTTGCAGGTTTGCTCCTCATCGTGCGCCACAAACTTCTTGGTGCGCTTGACGAATTTCCCGTACATCGGGTGCATCTCCTTGCGCTCCACGGAAACCACAATGCTCTTGTCCATCTTGTTGGATGTCACAATGCCGGTGCGCTCCTTCCGGAGGTTGCGGGTAGTTGCTTCTGTGCTCATGGCTTCTTAGTTGGCGTTTTTGCGAGCGTTCTGCTCAGTCAACAAACGGGCGATGTCTCGCTTCTTCTCAGACAACACCTTGGGTGATTCGAGCCCCGCAATCGTGTGATTGAAACGGAGCTTGGCCAGTGCATCACGCTCCAACTCGAGGCGCTCCTGCAAGTCCTTGTCGGACAACTGGCGGATTTCATTCATGGCAATCATTATCCGGCGTAATCTGGGCGTACGACAAACTTGCACTTCACGGGAAGCTTCTGAGCTCCCAAACGCAAGGCTTCTTGTGCCGTTTCCATCGGCACACCATCCACTTCAAACATGATCCGGCCGGGACGAACCGGAGCCACCCAGTGGCTAGGGGCACCCTTACCCTTACCCATACGCACTTCGGCTGGCTTGGAGGTGATGGGCTTGTCCGGGAAGATGCGAATCCACACCTTTCCTTCACGCTTCATGTAGCGGTTGATTGCAATACGAGATGCCTCAATCTGACGAGAAGTGATGAATCCCACTTCCAAAGTCTTGATGGCAAAAGATCCGTAAGCAATCGTGCTTCCACGGTGTGCAAGGCCGCGTACACGGCCTTTCTGCATCTTACGGAACTTGGTACGTTTTGGCTGTAGCATGACTATTCAGCTTGCTTTCAATCAGGAACGAGGACCCCGACGACGGTCGGCTCCACCACGGCGGTCGCCGCGGTCCTTCTTTTGAGGTGGAACAGGTGACAAGTCACGCTTGCCGTAAACTTCCCCGCGGCAAATCCAGCACTTGATGCCGATGCGGCCGTAGGTGGTGTGTGCCTCGACCAACGCGTAGTCGATGTCGGCACGGAAGGTGTGCAATGGAATGCGGCCTTCCTTGTAGTTCTCGCTGCGGGCGATCTCTGCACCGTTCACACGGCCAGCGATGTTGATTTTGATGCCCTCTGCTCCGAGGCGCATGGTGCCCGCAATGGCCATCTTGATGGCACGGCGGTGGCTGATTCGCGCTTCGATCTGGCGTGCCACACTCTCTGCCACCAAGCGCGCGTCCAATTCGGGGCGCTTGATTTCGAAAATGTTGATCTGCACGTCCTTGCCAGTCAACTTCTTCAACTCTTCACGGAGCTTGTCCACCTCAGAGCCTCCTTTTCCGATGATGACACCGGGGCGGGCAGACTTGATGGTCACCGTCACGAGCTTCAGGGTGCGCTCGATGATGATGTTGGACACGCTGGCCTTGCGCAAACGCGCCATCAAGTAGGTCCGGATCTTGTCGTCCTCCACCAACTTGTCGGTGTAGTCCTTGCCTCCGTACCAGTTGGAGTCCCATCCGCGGATGAAACCGAGGCGGTTGCCGATTGGATTCGTCTTCTGTCCCATGATTAGTTCTTGGCGCTGTCTACAATGATGGTCACGTGGTTGCTGCGCTTGCGAATGCGGTGCGCACGACCCTGAGGGGCGGGCTGCAAACGCTTCAACATGCGGGCGCTGTCCACTTTGATTTCGCGAACGATCAAGCCGGCTTCCTCAGGACGCTTGCCTTCGTTCTTGGCTTCCCAGTTCGCAATGGCGGAAAGCAAAAGCTTCTCCAAGCGAATGCTTGCTTCGCGTGAGCTGAAGCGCAACAAGTTGAGCGCTTCGAACACGTCCTTGCCACGGACAGTGTCGGCCACCAAACGCATTTTGCGTGGCGACGTCGGGCAGTTGTTCAGGCTCGCAATGGCGGTGCTCTTCAGTGCCTCCTTGCGTGCATCTGCGGCGATTCTTTTACGTGCTCCCATGACTCAGCGCTTCTTGTCTTTTTTGTCAGCGTGACCACGGAAGGTGCGCGTTGGAGAAAATTCCCCCAACTTGTGTCCAACCATGTTTTCGGTCACGAAAACAGGAATGAATTGGCGTCCGTTGTGCACGGCAATTGTCAAACCCACGAAGTCTGGGGTAATCGTGCTTGCACGAGACCAGGTCTTGATGACAGACTTCTTTCCAGAGGCTTGCATGGCTTCAACGCGCTGAGCAAGCTTGTAGTGGATGAAAGGTGGTTTCTTAAGTGAACGAGCCATGTCTTACTTCTTCCTGCGTTCAATGATGTTCTTGGAGGATGCCTTGCGCTTGTTGCGCGTTTTGTATCCTTTTGCTGGCACACCGTTGCGTGAGCGTGGGTGGCCTCCTGAGGAACGACCCTCACCACCACCCATGGGGTGGTCGACTGGGTTCATCACCACACCACGTACGCGTGGGCGACGTCCCAACCAGCGGCTGCGTCCAGCTTTGCCGCTCACCTGAAGGTTGTGCTCGCTGTTGCCCACCGCTCCAATGACGGCCAAGCAAGTGACGAGGATTTGACGGGTCTCTCCGCTTGGCAACTTGAGCACGGCGTACTTGCCGTCACGGGCGGCCAACTGGGCGTACGCGCCAGCGCTGCGGGCGATGTTCGCGCCACGACCGGGGTGCAACTCAATGTTGTGCACAATCGTACCCAATGGGATGTCTGAGAGATACATCGCGTGCCCCAACTCTGGAATGGCGTTCTTGCCACTGTGGATGGTCATCCCGGGCTTCAATCCTTCGGGAGCAATGATGTAGCGCTTCTCTCCATCCTTGTACTCCACCAAGCAGATGTTGCTTGTGCGGTTTGGATCGTATTCCACAGTCAAGACCTTGGCTTCCATGTGCTTGTTCCGCTTGAAGTCTATCACGCGGTAACGACGCTTGTGGCCACCTCCGCGGTAACGCATCGTCATCTTTCCGTCGCTGTTGCGACCTCCAGACTTCTTGATGGGCTCCAGCAATGGCTTGTGAGGCTTGTCCGTGGTGATCTCCTCAAACTTGGAGAGCACCTTGTGGCGCATGCCTGGGGTAATCGGGTTGAATTTCCTGAGTGCCATGGCGTCTTAGATGTTGTCGTAGAAATCGATGGCCTGTCCTTCAGCCAAGCTCACAATGGCTTTCTTGTAGCCATTGGTGCGGCCACGGACGACACCGGTTTTGGTGAAACGCTGACGTGCTTTGCCGTCCACGCGCAAGGTGCGCACAGAGGTCACGGTCACGCCGTAAGCGGCTTCCACCGACTTCTTGATTTCGATTTTGTTGGCACCGTCTGCCACCACGAAACCGTAGCTGTTGTTGCGCTCGGTGTCGAGAGACATCTTCTCGGTAATGAGGGGCTTGATGAGAATGTTCGACATGGCTTAGGCTTTCAGCATTCCTTCCACGACTTCGTGGGCGTTGTCCACGAAGACCAAGTTGGAACAGTTCATGATGTCGTATGTGCTCAAGTCGGAAGCGACCATGACACGGTGCTTGGGCAGGTTGCGGCAGCTGCGGTAAATCGCATCGTTAGCGGCCGGTAACACAGTCAAGGTCTTCTTGTCGGCCAACTTCAAACCTTCCAACACCGCCAAGAAGTTCTTGGTCTTGGGTGCGTCCATGCTGATGCTGTCCACCACAGTGATGCCTTCACCTTTCGCCTTGTAGCTCAACGCACTTTTGCGTGCGAGCTTCTTGAGCTTGCCGTTCAGCTTTTGGGTGTAGTCTCGTGGCTCTGGACCAAACACTGTACCGCCTCCTCGGAACAATGGGTTCTTGATGCTGCCCGCACGTGCAGTACCTGTACCCTTCTGCTTCTTGATCTTGCGGGTGGAACCCGTCACGAAGGAGCGGCTGAGGCTGTCGTGGGTTCCCTGACGCTGTGCGGCCAAAAAGCGCTTCACGTCGAGGTAGATCGCGTGGTCGTTTGGCTCGATGCCAAACACCGCATCGTCGAGGTCCACAGACTTCTTCGTCTTGGATCCTTTGCTGCTGTAAACGCTCAATTTCATGATGCTTCAGGCTTGCGGATGATCACAGTGGCTCCTTTGTGGCCGGGCACGGCGCCCTTGACCACGAGGAGACCCTCTTCTGGAAGAACCTTCAGGATCTCGAGGTTCTCGATGGTGACGCGTGAGTTGCCCATCTGGCCCGCCATGCGCATGCCCTTAAAGACACGTGCTGGGGTCGATGCCGCACCAATGGAACCTGGTGCGCGCAGACGGTTGTGCTGACCGTGTGTGGCTTGACCCACACCGGCGAAACCGTGGCGCTTCACAACACCCTGGAAACCTTTACCCTTAGATTTGCCGCTGATGCTGACAAACTGGCCCTCGGTGAACACATCGTCCACATTCAAGGTGTCTCCTGGTTGCAATTCTTGTTCAAAGGCATTGAACTCCACCAGACGGCGCTGTGGAGACACACCTGCACGCTTGAAATGGCCCTGCATGGCCTTCGACGTGTGCTTGTCAGAACGCTCGCCGTAACCAAGTTGAACGGCTTCATAGCCGTCCCGCTCGAGGGTACGTACTTGCGTCACAACGCAAGGACCAACTTCCAATACTGTGCATGGGAGATTCTTCCCAGCGGCACTGTAGATGCTGGTCATGCCTACTTTTTTCCCTATGAGTCCGGGCATGGTGTTTGTTTTTATAAATGAAGTCCGACGGGAATCAGACCTTGATTTCTACTTCTACTCCGCTTGGCAACTCCAAACGCATGAGGGCGTCCACTGTCTTCGAGGAAGAGCTGTAGATGTCAATCAAACGCTTGTATGAGCTGAGCTCAAATTGCTCACGGCTCTTCTTGTTGACGTGCGGTGAACGCAAGACAGTGTAAATGCGCTGGTGCGTAGGCAGGGGCACAGGGCCGCTGATGACTGCTCCAGTCGACTTCACGGTCTTGACAATCTTTTCAGCTGACTTGTCGACCAGATTGTGGTCGTAAGACTTGAGCTTGATGCGAATTTTCTGAGTCATGTCGTCGTTGGATTAGCCTTTGGCGTCTTCGATCACCTTTTCCTGAATGTTGTTCGGCGCCTGGGCGTAGTGGCTGAAGCTCATGCTTGAAGTCGCACGCCCAGAGGTCAAAGTCCGGAGGTCGGTCACATAGCCGAACATCTCAGAAAGAGGCACTGCTGCATTCACGATGGTCTTTCCTGCACGCTCGCCTGTGCCTTCAATGATGGCACGGCGCTTGTTCAAGTCGCCAATGACCTCACCCATGTTTTCCTCCGGGGTCAACACCTCCAGTTTCATCATGGGTTCCAAAATTTTGGGGCTGCACTGCTTCACAGCTGAACGATAGGCAAACTTCGCAGCTTGCTCGAACGACAACTGATCCGAGTCCACGTTGTGATAGCTTCCATCCACCAACTCAACGTACATGCTGTCCATGGGGTAGCCTGCGAGAACACCATTCTGCATGGCCTCCTTGAATCCTTTCTCCACTGAGGGGATGAATTCCTTAGGGACGTTGCCTCCTTTGACGGCGCTCTTGAACACCAAGCCTTCTTTTTCTGGCTCAGGCGATGGACCAATCTTCACAATGATGTCGGCGAACTTACCCCGTCCACCAGATTGCTTTTTGTAAACTTCGCGGTGGTCTGCGGAGGCGAAAATGGCCTCTTTGTAGGCCACACGCGGCTGGCCTTGGTTGCACTCCACGTTGAACTCACGCCTCATGCGGTCGATCAACACTTCCAAGTGCAATTCACCCATGCCTGAAATCACCGTCTGACCGCTCTCTTCGTCGGTGTGTACCTGGAAGGTGGGGTCTTCTTCAGACAACTTCGACAACGCTGTGCCCAATTTGTCCATGTCTGCTTGAGACTTGGGTTCAATCGCGATGCCAATCACAGGAGCTGGGAAGCTCATGCTCTCAAGCACGATGGGCGCCTTTTCGTCGCAGAGGGTGTCTCCAGTCCGGATGTCCTTGAAACCCACAACCGCTCCAATGTCTCCAGCTTCCAACACGTCGATTGGGTTCTGCTTGTTCGAGTGCATCTGAAAGATGCGGCTGATGCGCTCCTTCTTGCCTGAACGGGTGTTCTTCACGTAAGAGCCTGCAGGCAGCTTACCCGAATAGGCCCGCACGAAACAAAGACGTCCCACAAACGGGTCGGTGGCAATCTTAAAGGCTAGACCGGAGAAAGGCTCGTTGGGGTCGGGCTTGCGCTCAAACTCCACAGACTCGTCGTCCGGGTCGGTTCCTGTGATGCTCTCCACGTCGTATGGCGATGGGAGGTACATCATGACCGCATCCAACATGGTCTGCACACCCTTGTTCTTGAATGCGGAGCCGCACAACAAAGGGGTGATCTCCATGGCGATGGTTGCCTTGCGAATCGCTTCAACGATTTCTTCCTTGCTGAGGCTGTCTGGATCCTCGAAGTACTTCTCCATCAAGGAGTCGTCTTGCTCGGCCGCAGCTTCAATCAACTTTTCGCGCCACTCCGCCACTGTGTCGACGAGGTCCTCAGGCATTGGGATTTCCTCCCACGTCATGCCCTTGTCCTCTTCATTCCACACGTAGGCTTTGTTGTCGATCAAATCCACGACTCCGCGGAAAGTTTCTTCCGCCCCGATGGGCAACTGCAGGGGCACTGGGCGCGCTCCGAGCATGTCCTTGATCATGCCAACCACCTTCAAGAAGTCTGCACCACTGCGGTCCATCTTGTTCACAAAGCCAATGCGTGGCACACCGTATTTGTCGGCGAGACCCCAGTTGGTTTCAGATTGTGGCTCCACTCCTGACACGGCGCAGAACAAACCGACGGCCCCGTCCAACACACGCAATGAGCGCTCCACCTCCACAGTGAAGTCCACGTGACCCGGAGTGTCAATGATGTTGATGCGGTAATCTTGGTCCTGGAACTTCCAGAAGCAAGTGGTCGCTGCAGACGTGATGGTGATGCCGCGCTCCTGCTCCTGCTCCATCCAGTCCATGGTTGCTGCACCGTCGTGCACTTCGCCAATCTTGTGGCTGATGCCTGTGTAGTACAGGATACGCTCTGTCGTGGTCGTCTTTCCTGCGTCCACGTGGGCCATGATGCCAATGTTGCGCGTAAAGTTGAGGTCTCTTTGGGCCATGATTTCAGATCAATGCAGTCAGTGTCAGAAACGGAAGTGGGCAAATGCCTTGTTGGCCTCAGCCATGCGGTGGGTGTCTTCCTTCTTCTTGAAAGTAGCTCCCTCCTCCTTGGCCGCGGCAATGATTTCCGCAGCGAGGCGTTCAGCCATGCTCTTCTCATTGCGCTTTCGCGAGTAGTCGATGAGCCACTTCATGGCCATGCTCTCTTTGCGGCTGTCCCGAATCGGTGTCGGAATCTGGAAGGTCGCACCTCCGACGCGACGGCTGCGCACTTCAACGGCAGGCGTGACGTTTTCTAGGGCCTTCTTGAAGAGTTCCAACCCTTCTTCGCCTGTCCGCTCGGACACGCGCTCAATGGCGTTGTAGAAAATGGTGAAGGCCACGCTCTTCTTCCCGTCCAGCATCAGGTTGTTTACAAACGTGGTCACTTGCACGTCCCCAAACTTGGCGTCGGGGAGAATGCGGTGCTTTTTGGCGACTTTTCTTCTCATGTCGTCAGATTACTTTTTCGCCTTAGGGCGCTTGGTGCCATACTTCGAACGGCGCTGCATGCGTCCGTCCACTCCTGCGGTGTCAAGTGCACCGCGAACAATGTGATAACGCACACCTGGAAGGTCCTTGACACGTCCGCCGCGCACGAGCACGATGCTGTGTTCTTGGAGGTTGTGTCCTTCACCGCCGATGTAGGCATTCACTTCGTTTCCGTTGGTGAGTCGCACACGGGCGACTTTTCTCATGGCGGAATTTGGCTTCTTCGGCGTGGTCGTGTACACACGAACGCAGACACCACGGCGTTGTGGACATGAGTCCAAAGCGGCCGATTTACTCGCCTGAGTCTTGGTGACCCTTCCTTTGCGGATGAGCTGCTGGATGGTAGGCATCGTCTAGGTTTGACGTTAATCTATGGGCATAAAATACTTCCCCCCCCAAATTCTAAAGGGGGTGCAAAAGTAGACAAAACCAACTAAAAAGCAAGGGTTGGCGGGAGATATTTAAGGTGACTTCTCCAACCCAACATGAATCACCCACTTTGCAAGAGCGTTGCTGCGGGTGGTCGCCCAAGCGAGGCTCGAATGTACCTTTCGATTGTGAATTTCTTAGAAGATCTCAACGAAGTCCAACGGGAGGCGGCGGCCCACATGGATGGGCCCATGATGGTGATTGCGGGTGCGGGCTCTGGGAAGACCCGGGTTCTGACCTACAGGATCGCCCACATGATGACCCAGGGGGTGGACCCGTTCTCGATTTTGGCTTTGACCTTCACCAACAAAGCGGCCAAAGAGATGAAGAAACGCATCGGCACGCTTGTGGGGGAAAGTGAGGCGCGCAACCTCTGGATGGGAACATTTCACAGCATTTTCGCACGCATCCTTCGCATCGAGTGTGAGCGCATCAACTACCCTCGGAATTTCACGATCTACGACACTCAAGACAGCCGCAGCCTGTTGAAGGACGTTATCAAAGGCATGGGGCTCGACGACAAGGTGTACAAGCCTGCCAGTGTGCAGAGCCGCATCAGCAGCGCCAAGAACAACCTGATAGACGCGCGGGCGTATGCAGAGCACACCGAGATTCGGTCTGAAGACCAACAGGCCGGCCGGCCCATGCTGGCCGAGATCTTCGCCAACTACGAGGCGAGGTGTTTCCGTGCAGGCGCGATGGATTTTGACGACCTCCTCTACAAGATGAACGTCTTGCTTCGGGACTTTCCGGACCTGCTGAGCAAATACCAGCACCGGTTCCAGTACATCCTCGTGGACGAGTACCAAGACACCAACTTCGCGCAGTACCTCATCATCAAGCAGCTCGGCGCGGCGCACGAGAACGTCTGCGTGGTGGGCGACGACGCGCAGAGCATCTACGCCTTCCGCGGGGCGAACATCCAAAACATCCTCAACTTCAAGAAGGACTATCAGGACGCGAAGCTGTTCAAGCTGGAGCAGAACTACCGCTCCACCTCTCACATTGTACGTGCAGCGAATTCGGTGATTGCGAACAACCGGGACCAAATTCCCAAAGAAGTCTGGACCCAGAATTCAGACGGAGAAAAAATCAAGGTCTTCCGAGCCACCTCGGACAACGACGAAGGACGCTTCGTGGCCAACAAGATCTTCGACGTGCGCGGCCACGACGGATGCCACTACAAGGACTTCGCCATCCTTTACCGCACCAATGCGCAGTCTCGCTCGTTCGAAGAGAGCTTGAGGAAACTGAATGTGCCCTACCGCATTTACGGCGGCCTCTCTTTCTACCAGCGCAAAGAAGTGAAAGACTTGCTGGCGTACTTCCGCCTGACCGTCAACCCGAGCGACGACGAGAGCTTCAAACGCGTGGTCAACTACCCCGCCCGCGGGATTGGGAAAACCACCATGGACAAACTCATCGCGCTGGCTGCTTCCGAAGAGAAGAGCTTGTGGGACGTTTTGCATCCTGAGCATGGGATGCCTCCCGACAACTTGAAGGGCGCCGCCTGGAAAAAACTGCGCGACTTCGCGGACATGGTCACGGCCTTTTCTGCCGAGGCGAGGACCGCCAATGCACATGCCTTGGGCTTGGCCATCGCCAAGCGATCTGGTTTGGTCCATGCCTTGTACAGCGACAAAACCCCGGAGGGCGTGGCGCGCTACGAAAACGTCCAGGAATTGTTGAATGCGCTCCAAGGCTTTGTGGAGAACCCTGCCAACGAAGATGCCCAGTCCTTGTCTGACTTCTTGATCGACGTCGCCTTGCTGACAGACGCCGACAACGAAGACGACGACGACAACAAGGTGAGCCTGATGACGATCCACGCCGCCAAGGGACTTGAATTCAAGCACGTCCACATTGTAGGGCTGGAGGAACAGCTGTTCCCCTCCCAGATGGCCATGGAGAGCCGTGCCGAATTGGAAGAAGAACGGCGCCTCTTTTACGTGGCATTGACAAGGGCTGGAGTCACGTGCACGTTATCCTACGCGCTGACCCGGTTCAAGTGGGGCCAGCTGACCCAGGGCGACCCCAGCCGCTTCTTGGAAGAGATCGACGAGAATTGCATTGTTCACCCCCAGCACGCCACGACGTCCAGAAGCCCTGTCGACTTCGCCCAAGCGCGCAGCCAATTCCAGCGAATGCCGAGTGGCACGGCGCCCAGGTCGTTTGGTCGGTTGGCGAACAAGGCCAAACCCACCCCTTCCAACCCCACGCAGCCTGGCAACTGGTCCAGCCTGAAGGAAGCCGCGAAGGGAGGCGGTGGCGCAACCCAAGCCTCGCCGCCCTCGACCCCTTCTGCCGGTTCTGCCGGTTCGGACGCCAACATCGCGGTGGGCGACATCGTGGTGCACGCCAAGTTTGGCAAAGGCCGTGTCCTGCAAATCGAAGGGAGCGCCCCCAATGAAAAGGCGACGATCACGTTCCCTGCAGTGGGCAAAAAGCAACTGCTCCTCAAATTCGCCAAACTACAAGTGGTCGGATGACACCCGCTCGCCCCTTTGCTTGCCTCGCGGTCCTGGTCCTGCTTTTGGCGGGAACCATGTGGTCTTGTCGCCCTGAGGATTCGACCATCCGATTCCGTGTGGCTTGTGTGGAATGGGCCGACCCAAACGCACCGGCCACCCAAGTCCAGGTAACCCTGGAGGAACAGCGCCTGGAAAACGGGGTGCTCAACGGATTTTACACCGAGGTGGATCAAGCCGTCACTGGCGCAGACGGTGTGGTGGAGCTCGAAACGGTTCGAAGCAACGTGTTGTCCATCCGACTTCGTGTGGATCGCGAGGGCTGCTTCGAGGAGCTGGTGCCGTTCAACCCCGAAGACCTTTCCTCGGGCGAGACACTGAACCACCAAGAAGTCGTCGTCATGACCCAAACCCGGGTGGACGCGTCCCTCTCCAACACCTTGCCTGAGTGCGCCAACAGCGACATGATTTACCGTTGGATTCCTCGGGACGTGGAAGGCGCCGCATCAGAAGTGCGGTGGAGCTGCGGCACGGATTGGGTCGCCGTAGAAGGAGGCGGCACCGAACAGTCCACGTGCTTCATCACAGGGGACACGTGGCTCTTGCACCACAGGTATTGGGCGTGCGCAGGCCTGGACAGCACCGCCATCGATTCTGTGTGGTGTCCAGCGGGCGAGGTCGTGAGCTTGGACCTCTGAGGCCCCTGAACGCCGTTTGAAGGGGGAAGCCGCAGTACCTTCGGGTCATGGAATTGAAACCTTCATTCTCCCGCATCTCTGGCTTTCTCATGTTGACCCTTGTTTCTGGGTTGGTGTGGGGACAAGAGGACAGCCAAGTAGACCGCATCCTCCCAAAAGGGTTTGCCCCCTGGGAGCTCGACATGCCCCGACCGCTTGACGGACAATTTGGCACCTTGAGCCGAGGCATTCCCACCCCGCCTCCGGGCTCCAATTTGCGAACGGCTGCAGAATGGGAGGAGATTGAAGTCTTGACAATCACTTGGGAAGGGTTTTCATGCATTCTGAAGCAGATCACAGCTGCTGCCAGCCAAGAATGCCGGGTGGTCATCTTTTCAGAGGAGCCCAACCAAACCACCTCCTACCTCACGGGGGGATCCTGCGGCGGCCCTTTGTCGATGGACAGCATTGAGGTGGTCGACGTGCCTACCAACAGCATTTGGATTCGGGATTACGGCGCCAACACGGTTTACACCGAGTGGAACGACGGTCGTGTGCTGGTCGACTGGTTGTACAACCGCCCTCGCCCAGACGACGACGCCATCCCAGACGCCTTGGCCAACCACATGGGTCTGACCTTGTACAGCACCATTGAATCGCCAAGCGACTTGATGAACACGGGCGGGAACTGGATGTCGGACGGCTACGGCACCGCCTTCGCCTCCGAACTCATCCTTGACGAAAACAACGGCGACCAATCTTGGTGGACCACGTTCCCGGACCACACGGAGGACGACATCGATCAAATCGTGGAGGCGTTCCATGGCGTGGACACCTACGTGAAAATGGACAACCTCCCTTACGACGGCATTCACCACATCGACATGCACATGAAGTTGCTGGACGAATCGACGCTGTTGGTGGCGGAGTACCCCCAGGGCGTGGCCGACGGCCCCCAAATCGAGGCCAACCTGCAATACGTGTTGAGCAACTTCACCACGAAATGGGGCACACCCTTCGACGTCATTCGAATCCCGAGCCCCCCAGAGCAGGGCGGAGGGTACCCCAACCAAAACGGAGATTACCTGACCTACAGCAACGCGGTGTTTGTCAACAACACCGTCATCTTGCCCACGTATTACCAGCAGTACGACACCACTGCGATTCGCATTTGGGAAGAAGCGTTGCCTGGATACAACATCGTCGGCATCGACTGCGACGGCGGCAACTCCAACATCATCGCGTTGAGCGGTGCCATTCACTGCATCACCCAATCGGTGGGCGTGGCGGATCCGTTGATGATCAGCCACCTTCCCCTGAACGACACAGAGAACGCCACCACGCCCTACGCCGTCGTTGCAGAAATCAGCCACCGCTCGGGCATCAATTCAGCCACGCTGTCCTGGTCCACGTCGGCTGACGGGCCGTGGAACGAAGTGTCCATGAGTGAAGGCGTCGTGGATGGGGAGTTCGCAGGGGACATTCCTGCCCAGCCCGTGGGCAACAAGGTGTTCTACTTCGTGTCGGCGGAAGCCAACAGTGGCAAAACGGGCAACCGCCCCATGCCGGCGCCAGCAGGACACTGGTCGTTTAAAGTTTTGGGCGGCACGGATCACATCGTGGGGGCAGAAGGCTTCTCGCCATGGGTGGCGGCCTACCCCAACCCTGGGTCAGAGATTTCTTGCTTCGAGGTCAACTTCCCACCCAAGGTGGAATGCACCGTGACGTTGCGCAACGGCCTAGGTCAAGCTGTCCGCCAATTGCACGAGGGAACCCTCGGCCGAGGAACACAGCGTTGGTTTGTCGACGCACGCGACTTGGCCAACGGCCCGTACTTGCTGACCCTCCAAACGGCGTCCGGCCAAACGTGGACGCAGCGCTGGATGGTGGCGCACTGATCAGTCCTTGCGGCCCAAGAGGCGCAACAGGAACAGGAACAGGTTGAGGAAGTCCAAGTAGAGCGAGGTGGCGCCCAACAGCGCCAGTTTCATGGGGGCCACAGCTCCGAACTCCACCCCTGCCGCGATGCGCTTCAAACGCTGCGTGTCGTAAGCGACCAGTCCCGTGAAAACAAGGACTCCGCCTGCGCTGATGATGAAATCCATCATCGGGCTCTTCATCCACCAATTCACCAGGCTCGCAAGCAGGATGCCTATGAGCGCCATGAACAACAGACTGCCGAAGCGCGACAAATCCACCTTGGTGGTGTAGCCTGCGATCGCCATGATGGCGAAGGTGCCCGCCGTGATGGCGAAGACTTGGGCAAGGCTGCCCAAGGAATAGATGAAGAAGATGCCCCCGAGGCTCAGCCCCATGGTTACCGCGAAGGCGAGAAAGCACAATGCCAGGGAGGTGACGCTGAGCTTCTGAAGCCCAAAGTTCATCACCAGCAAGAACACAAACGGCGCCAACGTCACAATCCAAAACCCGGCCCCTTGCATCAGGGAGAGGTACAATTGGCTGGCGGCGGCGTAGTATGCGGCCGCACCTGTGACCGCCAGGCCTGCCACCATCCACGTGAAGACCGTGGACAAGAACGACGACACCGAAGCGTCGTTGGTGAAACGTGTTTCGTTGAACTCAGGGCCTGCGCCCTCAAAAATCCGAGGTGGTTGATCCATGCACCAAAGATGCACGCTGGACCGCTTCAGCCCTCAGCCTTGACCAAATTTTGCAACCACCCTGGGCTTCATTCCCCGCCGTAGTAGTCGGCATAGTTGTTTTCCGTCTCGTACAAACGGATGTGGTGCAGCTGGCAGCCCCGTTCGGAAATGACATCTTCCAGCTCCTCCCAAATCGCAATGATGAGCACCTCTGTGGAAGTCCGCTTGCCTTGCATGAACGGCACATCCATGTTCAAGTTCCTGTGGTCCAAAGGCTCCTCCACCTTGTCCTTGATGATGTCCTTCAAGTCCTTGAGGTTCATGCAGTATCCCGTGTCTTCAGCAGGAACCCCTTTCACAGTGACGTGCAACTCGTAGTTGTGGCCATGCCAATTGGGGTTGGCACACTTGCCAAACACCTCCAAATTCTTGGCCAAGTCCCAATCGTCGTTCCACAATTTGTGGGCTGCATTGAATCGGGCGCGGCGGGTGACGTAGACATACTTCATGGTGCGATAACCCAGCAAAGGTACCAGATGTTTTCACCGGGCTACCTTCGCGCCATGATTGTGGTTACCGGAGCAGCAGGCTTCATTGGAAGCGTGCTTGCCGTCAGGCTGTTGGAGGCGGATTATCGCCATTTGGTCTTGGTCGACGACTTCAGTGTGGAGGCCAAACGCCCCAACCACGCCCACCTCGACGTGACCGAGCGCGTGGACCGCAAGGACTTCCCTGCATGGCTCCGCGCGAACGAGTCGCAGGTGCAGTTCGTGTTCCACCTGGGGGCCCGCACGGACACCACAGAACAAGACGAGGAACTCCTGACCGCGCTCAACCTGCGGTACACGAAAGACATCTGGAACCTGTGTGTGGAATTTGGGCTGCCGCTCATTTACGCCAGTTCTGCAGCCACGTACGGCGACGGAAGATTGGGCTACGTGGACAGCCACGAAGTGGTGGAGGACCTTCAACCCCTGAACCCCTACGGACGGTCCAAGAACGACTTCGACGCGTGGGCCCTCGCCCAAGAGCGCAAGCCCTACTTCTGGGCAGGCTTCAAGTTCTTCAACGTCTACGGACCCAACGAATTCCACAAAGGCCGCATGGCTTCTGTGGTCCTGCACACCTTCCGCCAAGTGGAAGCCACGGGCGGCATGAAGCTCTTCCGCAGCCACCGTCCCGACTTTGCCGACGGCCACCAAACCCGGGACTTCGTCCACGTGGAAGACGTGTGCAGCGTGTTGCTGCACTTCATGCACCGCCGCATCCCAACGAACTCGGGGCTGTACAATTTGGGCAGTGGCCAGGGCCGAACCTTCCTTGACTTGGTCCGCGCCACGTTCAACGCCATGGGGCGCCAGTCGAAGATTTCATTCATCGACACCCCCGAGGACATCCGAGACACGTACCAGTACTTCACCGAAGCCGACCTCACCAAGTTGAGGAACCACGGATGCGACGTGACGTTCCGGTCGTTGGAATCAGGGATCGACGACTACGTGAAGAACCACCTCACGACTGGACAACGGCGCGCGCCTCAAGCAGCCGCTGCCGAACCTTCTTGAGCCTGGACACCGCTTCCTGGCGCTTGGCCAACTCCGAAGGGTCGACCGCGGGCGTCGCCACATCGCTGGCGGCTTGGGCCGCTGAAGCCGCCTGGGCACCGCGTTCCTTCGCCTCACCTTTTCTGGCCGACATCGCCTTTCGTGCGCCTTCCAGCGTCAAGCCTTGCACCTTGACCAAGTCGTAAATCCGACGGATGACGTCGATGTCTTCTTGACCATACGCGCGCTTGCCGCGGGCGTTGGTCTTGGGCTGAATTTGCTTGAACTGCTTCTCCCAAAATCGAAGCAACGACGGGTTGACGTCGAGCATCTTGGCCACCTCAGAAATGCTGTGGTAACGCTTTTTTATGGGTTGATTCAGCGGCATGTGAGGTCAAGATAAGACGCTCAGTCCAAACTCTGGTTCTCCAAGTCAGCCGCCTCCAGCATCTGCTCGTATTCGGCAGGTGACAGGTCGTTGAAGTAGTAGTGCGCGGGATTCACCTTGCGCCCGTCCTTGTGCACTTCGTAGTGAAGGTGGGACGAAGTCGAGGTGCCCGTGCTTCCGACCAAGCCAATGACCTGGCCACGTTTGACCTTGTCGCCACGGCGCACGTTGGACTTGCTCAAGTGGGCGTACATCGTCTCGTAGCCGAAGCCGTGGCGGATGACGATGTGTCGGCCGTAGCCGTTGTAGAGGCGCTTGACCTTGACCACTTCTCCGTCGCCGGTGGCAAACACCTCGGTGCCTTCCGGGGCGCTGAAATCCATGCCATAGTGGAATTTACGCACCTTGTAAATGGGGTGAATCCGGTAGCCCCACCCGCTGGCCATGCGTCCGAGGTCTTCATTCCGCACCGGCTGAATGGCGGGGATGCTTTCCAAGCGCTTTTCGTACTCCAGCGCCATGTCAGTCACCTCATCCAAAGACTTGGACTGAGCCACCAACGAACGCTGAAGAGACGCGATGCGGTCCTTGAGTTCGGCCACTTCCTCCGAATGCATGTGACCGCGCACGTTCGCTTGCCGGTCCACGCCACCGATGCCGGGATGCCGAAGGTGATCCGGCACGGGCTGCACGCCGAGAATGGTGCGGTAAACGGCGTCGTCGCGTTGGGCCAAGTCGCCCAGCGCCCCTTCCATCAAGACCACCTCCCCGCGCATCTCCTCCAACTGCCTCTCCAAGAAGGCGATTTCCCGGTCCCTGGCGCGGTCGGCCGGGCTTTGGAACACTTGGTCGAACAACCACACGCTGCCCGCACCGATGGCCAGCACGAAAGCCACGCGAAGCCCCACAAGCTGGAAAATCTCCCGGCCTGTGAGCTTGACTTCCTCCATTTGGAGGGTCTCAGGATTGTACCTGCGGCGCGTCCACATCGGTGCAAAGGTCGTCATTCTTGCGTGGATGGTCTGCCGTATTTTCACGCTGCAATTCAAAGCGCCATGGAATCACGCGTCATCCGCCAGACATTTTTGGACTTTTTCAAGGAGAAGAACCACACCATTGTGCCGTCTGCGCCGATGGTCGTGAAGGACGACCCCACCCTCATGTTCATCAATGCTGGTATGAACCCGTTCAAGGATTTGTTCTTGGGGAACCAACCTGTCAAACACGCGCGCATCGCCGACACCCAGAAGTGCCTGCGCGTAAGCGGCAAACACAACGACCTTGAGGAAGTAGGCGTGGACACCTATCACCACACGCTCTTTGAGATGTTGGGGAACTGGTCGTTTGGAGACTACTTCAAGGCCGAGGCCATCGATTGGGCGTGGGAGTTGCTCACCGACCGCTACAAATTGGACAAAGACCGCCTGTACGTCACCGTGTTTGGTGGGGACCAAGGCGACGGCTTGCCCGCAGACGACGAGGCCCGAGCTCAGTGGCAAAAGCACATGGCCGACGACCGCATTCTGGCAGCAGACAAGAAGGACAACTTTTGGGAGATGGGCGAGACGGGACCTTGCGGACCCTGCTCTGAAATCCACGTCGACCTCAGGGACGACGAGGAACGCGCCCAAGTCGATGGCCGCGAGTTGGTCAACTTGGACCACCCGCAGGTCATTGAAGTTTGGAACCTGGTGTTCATGGAGTTCAACCGCATGGCGGACAGCTCCCTCGTGCCACTCCCCAACAAGCACATCGACACAGGCATGGGCTTCGAACGCCTGGCCATGGCGCTGCAGGGAGTCAAGTCCAACTACGACACCGATATTTTCACCCCGCTTCTCAAAGCCATCGCCAACGCGAGCGGCAAGACCTACCCTGGCGACGACAGCCAAGAGGCTGTGGCGTTCCGCGTCATCGCGGACCACGTGCGCGCCGTGGCATTCTCCATCGCAGACGGCCAGCTGCCATCCAACACTGGCGCCGGCTACGTGATCCGCAGGATTTTGCGTCGGGCGGTCCGTTACGGCTCGTCCTTCCTCGGCATGAACGAGCCGTTCATCCACACCCTCGTGGACGTGCTGGACGACCAGATGTCCGGCACCTTCCCCGAGATCAAGGCCCAAAAAGACCTCATCCAACAAGTCATCGAGCAGGAGGAACAATCCTTCCTCCGCACGCTGGCATCAGGCATGGAGAAGTTGGCTTTCGCCACCAAGCAGATGAAGGACGGAGATGAGTTGGCGGGCGACTTGGTCTTCGAACTTTACGACACTTTCGGATTCCCTGTGGATTTGACGGCGCTCATCGTCAGCGAGCAAGAACTCAAAGTCGACGAGGCTGGGTTCAGTGCCCTGCTGGAAGCCCAAAAGAACCGTTCCCGCGAGGCCGGCAAAATCACCGCCGACGACTGGCAAGTGGTCGAGGTGCACGAGGGCGTCACCGAATTCGTCGGGTACGACCACACCTCCGCAGAAGTCAAGCTGCTGCGACACAGGGTAGTGACGGCCAAGAAAAAGACATTCATTCAAGCGGTGTTTGACCAATCGCCCTTCTACCCTGAAGGAGGTGGCCAAGTGGGAGACCAAGGCACGCTCACGTCGGAAGATGGGGTATTCCATGTGCTCGACACCAAAAAAGAGAACAACCTGATTGTCCATGTCTTGGACAAAGTCCCCACCTCCCCTTCTGGCACGTTCAAGGCCGAGGTGCACGACGGCCGGCGGGACGACTCCGCCCGAAACCACAGCGCCACTCACCTGTTGCACGCAGCGTTGCGCGAGGTGCTTGGCACGCATGTGGAACAAAAGGGTTCGCTTGTCAAGCCAGAGGGCTTGCGGTTCGATTTCTCCCACTTCCAAAAAGTGACCGCCGAAGAGTTGGCGGAGATCGAATCGAAAGTGCAGGCGCGAATCCTGGAGAACCTCCGTTGCGGCGAGTACCGCGACATCCCCCTGGCCCAAGCTGAAGAAGCTGGCGCCATGATGTTGTTTGGGGAGAAATATGGGGAAACGGTCCGCATGATTGAATTCGGCTCCTCGAAAGAGCTCTGTGGCGGCATCCACGTGCCCGCCACAGGCGCCATTGGCTTGTTCCGGATTGAAAGCGAAAGCGCCGTGGCCGCGGGCATCCGCCGCATCGAAGCCGTCACTGGCTCAGGAGCGATGCAAGCCCAACAAGAAGAACGGACTCAGCTTGCCAGCATCCGCGCCATGCTCAAAGGTGCGTCAGACCCTGCCCAAGCCATTGACGACCTGTTGAAAGCCAACACGAAAATGTCCAAGGACATTGAAGCCTTCCAACGCGCAGCCGCCGGAAACGTGAAAGAAGACCTGGTTGGCAAAATGACCACCCTCTCAGGCATCCACGCGGTGGGGGCAGTGCTCGACTTGGACAGCAAGAACATCAAAGACCTGGCGTTCCAGCTGAAGGCAGAAAAGGCGCCGTTTTTCGGGGTGTTTGGAAGCGAAGCAGGGGGCAAAGTCACCTTGTCAATTGCCATCAGTGACGACGTCGTGGAGTCCCATGGGCTGCACGCGGGGAACCTTGTTCGGGAATTGGCCAGCCACATTGGTGGTGGCGGTGGCGGTCAAGCGTTCTTCGCGACCGCGGGAGGCAAGAACGCCGCGGGCCTGCAAGCGGCCGTGGATGCGGCGCTTGCCAAGCTTCAAGGGTAAGCTGAATCCGATCAGACGACTGAAAGATGAGACCTCTGGGGCTCCTGCAAGTCGAAGCCAAACACCGGTCCTTGATACTCCTCGTCCTCGCTCAGTCCGAGGTTGAGGATGTAGAAGACATTGAAAACGGCAGCCAGGCCGAAGTCCAAGTTGCTCCGCTTGCCAAAAGAGGCCGCGAGCTCCATGATTGTCTTGAAAAAGAAAAACACATTGTAGCCAGGGATCAGGAACCGCAATGCGTGGCTGTCGGGGCGTCCCACGATGCGCATGGCGATGACCACGTTGTAGCCAGGCACCGCGACAGACCATCCAGGTTGGCCAGATTTGACGAACAACCGCCAGTTGCCAGCCAAAGACACGAGGGTCACAAAGAGAAAGCCAATCACCACGCCGCCGTCCACTTGAAGGGTGTCAAAAAATTCCATGTCGTCAGAGATTTGTCCAAAGAACAGACGAAGGGATGACGAAGGGGTTGCCTCATCTAGCTGACAACCAACATATCAAGATGTAATCATGTGTCTCCAAGACACAGCATAGGTCAGCCCAAGTGCCCGTGCTTGGCCACCAACGCCGCGTCGATGGCCCCTTTCGCTGGGCAGAAGATGAGCAAGCGCTCCACCGCGTTGCGCAACTCCCTCACGTTGCCCGTCCAAGGCGCGCCGGCGAGCACGGCCATGGCCTGGGCACTCACCTCGGGGACGCTTCGGCCGCTCTGGCTGCAAAGCATTTCCAAGAAATAGGCCACCAACACAGGTACGTCGGACGCGCGCTCGGCGAGCGCAGGCACATGGATGGGCACCACCGCCAGCCGGTGGTACAAATCCTCTCGAAATTCCCCGTCGGCGATGGCTTGCTTCAAGTCTTTGTTGGTCGCCGCCACCACGCGCACGTCCACCGCGATGTCCTTGTCGGAGCCTACGCGGGAAATCTTGTGCTCCTGAAGCGCGCGAAGGACTTTGGCTTGGGCGTTGGCGCTCATGTCGCCGATTTCATCGAGGAAGAGGGTGCCGCCTTGGGCCTGTTCAAACTTGCCTTTGCGTTGAGAGACGGCGCTTGTAAACGCCCCCTTTTCGTGACCGAACAATTCGCTCTCGATCAACTCCCCCGGGATGGCCGCACAATTGACCTCCACAAACGGTCCCTCCGCACGGGGGGATCCGTTGTGAATTTGGCGAGCCACCAATTCCTTGCCCGCGCCGTTGGCCCCGGTGACCAACACCCTGGCTTCGGTGGGCGCCACCGTCTCCACCATGCTCAAGATCTCCCGAATCGCTTGGGACTCCCCGACGATGGTATGTGATTGTGCCTTGTGGGCCTTCTTCTTCAATACTTGAGTGGTCTCCACGAGGGCCTCACGCTCCAGCATGTTCCGAAGGGTGACCAGGACCCGGTTCAAATCCAGCGGCTTTTGAATGAAATCGTACGCGCCTTTTTTCAGAGAGGCCACGGCCGTGTCGACAGTCCCATGCCCGGAAATCATGACCACGGGCGTCTGCACCCCCTTCTTCGCCAGCATGTCGAGCACGTCAAGGCCGTCCATCTGAGGCATTTTGACGTCGCAGAAGATGCCTTCGAATTTGGTTTTGGTCGCGGCAAGCACCCCGTCCATCCCCGTTGCGGTTTCCGAAATGCGATGTCCCTCGTATTCCAAGATTTCACGAAGGCTGGTGCGGATGGGCGCTTCGTCGTCGATGATCAGCAGATGGGCCATGGTCTCAAATTGGGGTTCTCACCCGGTGCATTCCAAAGATGGTGCCAAACTCCCGAGCCCTGGCAACCTCACCCCAACTCGGGAAGCAAGGGCAATCCTCGCTCCAAGCGGGACATGACTCCCTCACGAAGGGCGTAGGGCGCACGCACCATGTCGTTGAACTCGCCCAAGCCGAGCACCCACTCAATGAGGGCGATGCTGAAGGGCATCAAATCCACCCGCGCAGGGTCCATGCCCGGCATGGCCGCGCGGTGGTGGACATCCTGTTCCACCAGCTGCTCGGCCAGAGTGTGGAACGCTTCCATGGGAATGGGGTCCACGCCAGGGTGCGCCTCGGGTGTTTGGGCGTGGTCCGGGCGTTCTCGCCTTGTGCGGGTGCCCGCCATCTCCGCCAACGTGTCGAACGACCCACTCGCCCCCACCAAACGGGTGGGCTTCAGTGCCTCGACCGCCGCCACCAAGGGCGCCATGACGTCGTCGAAGTAGGGCGTCATTTTGGCCTGTCCTTCCCGTCCCATCGGATCGGGGAGTCCCATCAACATGTGCAACCGGGCCACACCGGTGTTGAAGCTTTGGGCCCATTGGATCTCTTGGCCCTTCCAAACCACAAACTCCACGCTCCCCCCGCCGATGTCCATGGTCAAGCACGTGTCGTCCGGCATCTCGGGGTGGTTGAGCCAAATGCCTTCTTGGATGAGCCTCGCCTCGTGGGCCCCGTCGATGACTTGGATGTCGAGGTCGGCCAACCGCTTGGCCTCCGCGACGAATTCTGGGCCATTCTTGGCGTCACGCATGGCGCTTGTGGCCAGCACGTGCACCTCCTCGACGTCGTAGTTGCGCAAGGCCTCACGCATGGACACCAGGGCGTCCAACCCTCGAGCCATGCGGTCCGGCTGGATGAGGCCTTTGGCCACCCCGCCTTTGCCCAGTTTGACCGGGACGCGCTGTCCGAAGACGGGAATCCATCCTCCCTTGGCTCCCATTTCCACCACCCTCAAGTTGAACGTGTTGGTGCCGCAGTCGATGACGGCCAGTTTGCGCAAGGCGTTCACAACGCGCCTGAGTCGGGGTGGAACATCCAACGAACGACCTCTTTCATGTTGGGTTTTTTGCCATACATCAAAATGGCCACGCGGTAGACCCGGCCGGCCAGCCCCACGAGGGCCACGGTTGTGGCCAGCAGCAACGCCATGCTCAAGGCGACGTGCCACCAAGGCACCCCCATGGGCAAGCGCACCATCATGGAAATGGGCGCCGAAAACGGCACGAAGGAACTCACAACCGCCAACGTGCTCTCGGGCGAGTCCAAGCTCATCGAAGCCAGCATGTAGCTGAAAAGCAGGGGTGCCATCACCGGCAGAAGCAGGTATTGGGCGTCCGACTCTTGCTCCACCATGGCGCCGATTGTGGCAAAAAAGGAGCTGTACAACGCATACCCGAGAACGAAGTAGAGGGCCCCGCAGGTGAGCATGACGCCCCAGTTGATGTCGAGCAGAAACGCGAGTTCAGACTGGGAGGCCATGACGGTGGTCAAGTCCACCGCTTCAGGGGCGAGTCCTTGCGTTTGGGCCCAACCTTCCATCCAAGCGCTCTGGTCGAGCGCAAGGCCAAAGACGAAAAACAGCCCCCAGCTCAGCACGGCCCAGCCGAGGATTTGAGTCAACCCCACCAAGCCAATGCCCGCAATTTTTCCGGCCAACAACTGGCTGGGACGCACCGTGCTCAACACCACCTCCACGATGCGATTGGATTTCTCCTCTATGACGCCGCGCATGACGTGCATGCCATAAATGAGCACGAAAGTGAACATGAATACGCTGAACATGAACCCGAGCAAGGCGCGTTCCTCACCCTTTTGTTCCCCGGTGTCGATGTCGAGCGCCACCAAAGACACGTCAGTCTTGAGCGAGAGGTAGGCGTCGTAGTCCAAATCGGCACGTTCCCGCACCTTCAAGCGCTCCAAAGCTTCGCTGAAGTCGCGTTCCATGGCGCGCTTGGCACGGCCCGGCGGCGGCGACAACTGCAGCAACTGCATTTTCTCACTTTGCATCAGCCCGGCGTCGAAGGTCAGCATGCAGGTGTATCCCTCAGCCTGCAGCACCTCCTTGGTTTTCTCTTCCCTGCCGAATCGATAGGTCAACAGCGGGCGTTCGCGGTAACAGGCCGGGCAAGTCGGCACGAATTGCCCACCGTCGGTGGGCACGGTGATCAAGCCGTCGTGGTCGACCACCCACGCCTTCACAGGGTCTTCTGTGGATTGCGTGAGCAACACCAAACCGGCGATCAACCCCACGGTGAGGATCGGACCCAAGACGGTCGCAACCACAAAGGCCCGGCGCCGAACGCGGGTGAGGTATTCCCTTCGGACAATCGCCAAAACGGTGTTCCACCCATTCATGCCCCCACGGATTCGACGGTTTGGACAAAGACTTCCTCCATGGAAAGTCGAACAGGACGGGCCTCAAGAACCTCCACATGCTGCACCGCCCAGGCCAAAAAGGCAGGCATGCCCCACGCCTCTGGCAAGGTCAAATCCAACGTGTGACGGTCCCCCTCGGTGCTCGAGTGAAGAAGCTCCGCCCGGGCACCCAGTTCCGCAACGAAGGCCATGAGGTTCCCGTGCACGACCACTTGAACGCGGCCTTGTCGGGCCGATTCCCGCACCTCGTCGGTGGGTCCGGAGAGGATCTTTTGGCCTTTGTGCAAAAGGACAACTTCGTCGCACAGGGCCTCCACCGAACCCATGTTGTGGGTGGACAGCACAAGTGTGGTGCCCTCCTCCTTCACGAGTCGCAACATCTGGTCGCGCACCAGCGCGGCGTTGATGGGGTCGAGGCCGCTGAACGGCTCATCCAGAATGAGCAACTCGGGGCGGTGCAGAACGGTGGCGATGAACTGGATTTTTTGGGCCATGCCCTTGCTCAGGTCGGCCACTTCCCGGTTCCACCACCCCTCAACTTCGAGGCGCTCGAACCATTGCTTCAGGTCGCGCTCGGCCTCTGGCCGTGTCATGCCTCGGAGCGTCGCGAAGTACAAGACTTGCTCGGCCACCCGCATGCTCTTGTACAGGCCGCGTTCCTCTGGGAGGTACCCCATTCTGGAAAGCAGTCCGCGATGGTGGGATTCGCCCCACATGCGAAGCCGGCCTCGATCTGGCTTGGTGATTCCCGTGACCATGCGCAAGAGCGTGGTCTTTCCTGCGCCGTTGGGCCCCAAGAGGCCCACAATTTTGCCGGCTTCCATGTCCAAGTCCAAAGGCGCCAAAGCGACCTGATCACCAAACGACTTGGTGATTCCTTGGGCGTGGAGGATGGGCTTGCTCATGGTCAGGAGAACATGTCCCGAACCTTGTCGAAGAAGCCGCGCTCTCCGTGGTCCGGTTCAGGCTGGAAGTTCGCCGAATCGCGGAGTTCTTCCAACGCTTTCGTCTCCGATTTGGTCAATTTCTTAGGCGTCCATACGTTCAAGTTGATCAAGAGGTCACCGTTGCCGTAGCTGTCGACCGATGGAAGCCCCTTGCCGCGCAGGCGGACAATCTTGCCGCTTTGGGTGCCGGCGTCGATCTTGATTTTGGCCTTGCCTCCCAGGAGCGGCATCTCAGCCGTGGCCCCAAGGGCCGCGTCGGCGAAGCTGATGTAATGGTCGTGGTGGAGGTTCTTGCCGTTGCGCTGGAACAAATCGTGGGGAAGCTCTTCCACCATGACGATGAGGTCGCCGGGTACACCACCCATTGGGGCGCCGTTTCCTTCGCCCCGCACGCTGAGCTGCATGCCGTCTTCCACTCCGCCTGGGATCTCGAGGTTGACCACGGCTTCTTCACGCACCATGCCCAAATTGTCGGCGCCGGAAGGCTTGCGGGTCACGCGTTGCCCTGTGCCTTGGCAATCCGGACAAGTTGACGAGGTTTGCATTTGCCCAAGGATGGTGTTGGTCACCCGTCGCACTTGGCCCGTCCCATGACAGGTGGGACAATCGGTGTACTCCACCCCCTTCGCCTGAACTTGCTTGAAGACCTTGACTTTCTTCGACACCCCCTCTGCCACTTCCTCGAGTGTCAACTTCACCTTGATGCGCAGGTTGGAGCCCTTCATCCGGCGCTTGCGGCCGCCGCCGCCGCCACCGCCGAAGGCACCACCAAAGATGTCCCCAAACTGGGAGAAGATGTCGTCCATGTTCATCCCTCCGCCGCCAAAGCCGCCCGGTCCATCGCGCATGCCCTCGTAGCCGAAGCGGTCGTATTGTTGGCGTTTGGTGTCGTCGCTCAACACCTCGTACGCTTCAGCCGCCTCCTTGAAGCGCTCCTCCGCCGAGGCGTCGTCGGGGTTTTTGTCCGGGTGGTACTTCAGCGCAAGCTTGCGGTACGCCTTCTTGATCTCTGAAGCCGAGGCACCTTTGCCGACCCCGAGCGTTTCGTAGTAATCGCGTTTGGCCATGATGCCTTATTGCCCCACCACCACCTTGGCGTAGCGCATGATTTTGTCGTTCAACTTGTACCCTGGCTCCACCACGTCGACCACCTTGCCCGCCAGCTCTGGTGTCGGGGCGGGAATGTTGGTGATGGCTTCGTGAAGCTCCACGTCGAACGCATCGCCTTGGTTCACTTCCATTTTGGCCAACCCTTGAGCCTCGAGCAACTGACGCATCTTGGTGTGGATGAGGTTCCGGCCCTCGCGCACAGCCTCCACGTCTTCGCTTCCGTCTGCCATGGCCCGGTCAAAATCGTCGAGCACCGGCAACAATTTCTCCAGCATGTCCATGGACGCGTTCCGGATCAAATCCCCACGCTCGCGCATGGTCCGCTTGCGGAAGTTGTCGAACTCCGCGTAGAGCCGCAAGTACTTGTCTTGCCAATCGGTGTCCTCCTGTTCTGGGGCCTCTTGCCCCTCGAGGGCTTCAACTTCGGCAGCAGGTGCCGCTTGGGTGGTGGCCTCCTGGGCGTCGTGCTCGGGGTTCTCGTGCTTCTCTTCCATGGTCGTTTTTGAAGTCATGTGTGGTCTGACACTTCAAGGTCAAACGGCGTGCCAGCACCGCTTCAGGGCCGAAGATGCGACAGGGTGTCATGCAAACGTGACAAGGGCCTGACATCTCTGCCAAGCCCTTGGTGTTCCTCATGGTCCTGCGCGCCTTGCTCAGAAGCTGGTGACGTATTTGTCCAACTGGCGGTGAAGCTCGATACCGCGCAAATTCTTGGCGACAATGATGCCGTTGGGGTCCACCAAGAAACTCATAGGGATGGAGCTGACGCCGTACATCGCCGCCGCCTCGTTGTCCCACTTTTTGAGGTCGCTCACATGGTGTTTCCAGGAAAGGTCGTCTTTCTTGATCGCGGCTTCCCAACGGGGGATGTCGCTGTCCAAAGAGACGCTGAAGACCTCGAACCCATCGGCGTCCTTGAACTTGGCCTTGCGGTACTTGTCGTACGCCCGCACCACGTTGGGGTTTTCGCGGCGGCACGGGCCGCACCAAGACGCCCAGAAGTCGATCAACACGTAGCTGCCGCGCAGGTCGCTCAACTTCATCTCCTTCCCCTTGGGGCTGGGCATGGCGATTTCAGGCGCCTCGTCGCCGACGTCGTGGCCAATCTTCCCGGTGATTTCGACCGCGCAGGCAGTCAATTGAACGGGTTCTTCTTGACCGCTCCATCCGGACCAAACCAAGGCCGAGAAGGCCAGCATGAAACCTGCTTTCCACATGTGCTTTGACGTTTTTGTGTGTCGTTTCTGAGTCATGGAAGATACGCCTGTTCTCAGGAAACACGAACGATGTTGGCCCCCAAAGCGCGCAAGCGATCGTCGATGTGTTGGTACCCCCTGTCGATTTGGTCGATGTTGTGGATGGTGCTTTTGCCTTTCGCACTGAGTGCCGCAATCAACAAGCTCACCCCGGCCCGGATGTCCGGCGAGGTCATGGTCACGCCGCGGAGGCTGGATTTGCGATCGAGTCCAATGACTGTCGCGCGGTGCGGGTCGCACAGGATGATTTGGGCGCCCATGTCGATCAGCTTGTCCACGAAGAACAAGCGGCTTTCAAACATTTTTTGGTGCACCAAGACACTCCCTCTCGCTTGGGTCGATGTCACCAAGACGATGGACAACAAATCTGGTGTGAAGCCCGGCCACGGCGCGTCGGCCACGGTCATCAAGCTGCCGTCAATGAACGTATCGATCTCGTAATGGTCTTGGGCCGGGACGTGCAAGTCTTCTCCCCGGCGCTCCATCTTGATGCCCAAGCGCTGGAACACGTTGGGGATGACGCCGAGCTCGTCGTAGGCGCAATCCTTGATTGTGATTTCGCTTTGCGTCATCGCTGCCAGGCCGATGAAACTTCCAATCTCAATCATGTCGGGCAAGCAGCGGTGCTCCGTGCCCCCCAATGAGGGCACGCCCTCGATGGTCAGCAAGTTGGACCCGACCCCGCTGATTTTACCACCCATGCGGTTGATCATCTTGCAGAGCTGTTGGAGGTAGGGTTCGCATGCCGCGTTGTAAATCGTGGTGGTGCCCTCGGCGAGTGCCGCCGCCATGACCACGTTGGCCGTGCCTGTCACCGACGCCTCGTCGAGCAACATGTAGGTGCCCTTCAACCCGTCTGGCGCACTTGCGGCGAAGAAGCCTGTGGAAGCGTCGAACGAAAATTCTGCCCCCAGTTTCTGGAATCCGATGAAGTGGGTGTCCATGCGGCGGCGGCCAATCTTGTCTCCGCCAGGGCGTGGGATGGCGCCCAGGCCAAATCGGCCCAACATCGGCCCCAGAATCATCACGGAACCGCGCAGCCCACCTCCCTTCGTTCGGAACGATTCGGTCTTGAGGTGGTCGAGGTTCACGTCGTCCGCTTCAAAGCGCCAAGATCCTGGCCCCAAGTGCTGGGTCTTCACCCCCAAATCGCCCAACAAATGAATCAGCTTGTTGACGTCGACGATGTCCGGCAAATTGTGGATCGTCACGGGCTCTGCGGTGAGCATCACCGCACACAAAATCTGCAACGCCTCGTTCTTCGCACCCTGGGGAACAACCTCCCCTTGCAGCCTCTGACCGCCCTCAATGATGAAACTTCCCATGCTCCCGAATTTCGGGGGCCGACCCACGCGCATCCGGGCGCCACGTCAGGGTTATCAACCCCGATCCGGGGAAAGGTCGAGCGCCTTTCGGCGCGACTCAGCGACGCTTCTTTTTCTTCTTGTGTGGACGAGCCAGAGCGTCGCTTGTCTTCCTCATGTTGCGCAAGATGTCCGCTTGGCCTTCCAACTCGACACCTTCTGGCAGCACCAACGCCCCGCCAGACTTCGCCTTAAGTTCCGCCGCGATTACAGAATCTTCCACCGTGTTGCGGTTCCACGTCAAGAAATGACGCTTCATCAAGTTGGCCAGCTTCACGACGAGCACCTTCTTCTCCTCCCCGTCCTCCATGACCTTGGCAGCCTCCATCAAATCGAGGGTTGTCTTGCCATAGTGGCCCACGCGAGACTGGGCGTTGGGGTAATCCATGTCTTCGGGAGCGCTGTCCTTCTCGGCAGGCTCGGGTTTGGGAAACGGAGCATCCACGTCCAGCTCGTATCGGGCCATGACATGAAGTTGGTTCCACAGCTTCTGGGCCGCCTCTTCCTTCTCTCCCTCCTGCTTCACCACGCTGCCCATCACGCTGACGATGGCGGCCGCACATTTGCTGCGCTCGTCGCGGTCGGCGATGCTCAGGCAATGGTCCACCATTTGGTGGATGGAGCGTCCGTATTCTGAAATCACGAGGTCGTCCCTCATGCTGTTGTAGCTGAGCGCGTCAAAGTTGATGGAGGCGTCTGCCATGGTGTTCAATGCTAGATTAGTCTTTCGCCGCTCAAGTCCAAACCTGGACGAGCCGCCCTCAGCCAACCGGCCGATGCACCAAAGATACGAGGTCCAGGCCCTTGGCCCATGCGTTCATGTCTGCAATCAACACGCGTGCGCATTCCCTCAATGCATGTTCATGGGCGACGAATGCCTTCCAACCCTCCCCAACTGGACCCGTCGTGGACCGTCGACGCGACATGGCCTGAAGAACTTCCGCCACAACCTGAGCGTCTCGGTATCCCGCGAGCCACCCGTGGCGCACCATGGCGTGGTAAAACCTCCGGCTGCGCTCCGGCATGGACTCGATTTGGAGGGCGAGTCCCTGAAGTTCGTGCGCCGCGAACGCATCGAGGTCGCCACACCCCCTGCTCAGCTCGGCAAATTCCGAAGCAAGCACATGGTCCGCCAGCACATCCCATACAACCCCGCTCCATTTGCCGCAATGCGGCCGGATCAAGGCACGCGCCTCTCGGCTGGCTTCGTGCCAGTCGCTGTGCTCGTCCAGCGCACGGTGAAATCGGATGCCCACGGCCATCTCCACGCCCCACTTCGCCTCGACATCGCGGCCCTTCACGGCGTCGCCCACAAAGTTGCCCAGCTTGCCTTGGGCGTTCAACCCGGCCCAATGCCCCGCTGCCATGTGCGCCAAATAGTTCACGACGGCAATGCTCGTGAAGAAGCCGTAGCATGCGGCAATTGCGTGAAGAAAAACACTTGAAGTGTTTGCAGAAAGGAGAGGTTGTGCTAATTTTGGCCTCCCGCCAACGAGAGGGTCAGCACACCTTCTGAATCCAATGCGAGAATAGCTCAGCTGGTAGAGCACAACCTTGCCAAGGTTGGGGTCGCGAGTTCGAATCTCGTTTCTCGCTCATCAAAAGCCTCCCATTTCGGGGGGCTTTTTTCGTTGGCCTGGCAAGGGTTTCCGAGGGTCGGAAACTCGGAAAGTCTGGCTGTTAAACAGCGGTTGACTTTCCCGAAAGATACTCTACCAGCTGACAGTACTGCCAGTTTTGCTGCCACACTTTTGCCCTATCACGATCAAAGACAAAGTCTAAAAAGCATGTGCAACCTCTCTGCATGTGCACACCACCCCCTCCTCAGATTTGGTTTTGGAATCCTTTCTCTGCTGAACGCAGGTGTATATAATCCCGAGGGTGAGTATGACTGTCTACTCAGTCTTTGATGTGTCAAAACGCAGAGGTATTCCGCGGGTCTTTCTCTTGCCTATGGTCATTTCGGCACCCAGCTGCCGTCGCTCAGCC
>MDTB01122695.1_pt1 | contig 37480 bp, 49 predicted proteins | sample 811161 | NCBI WGS metagenome assembly MDTB01 (sample SAMN05326650, study PRJNA326480) | marine metagenome | isolation source: seawater | place: Mediterranean Sea | collected 2009 | reverse complement strand
CAAACTAGTTGGTTTTTCTTTAGAAGAAGTATTAGCCGGCTTACAATTGTTATCATGCATCGCAAGAGCAATGATACCATAATGGATAACTTTCTTTAAATCATTGCGATTGAAACCATCTTTCTTTCCATAGCGCTGACAATATTTGATAACATTACCTAGAGCAAAGCCCATACCGTGACCCATGTCTTCGATGATTTGAGTTGATTGATACTGGTTTTGACTATAATGAGCACTATACGTATTGTCAATGTAAGTTTTCATTTCTTCTAAAAGCTTTTCTTCATTAAAAGCATAATCAATACTCATTTTTGAATTCCTTTCATGTATGCTTGTGCATGATAGTTTTTGATATCACGTTGAATGATATCATAGTATTCAATTGCATGACGATGAATTTCATCTGGTCGATGAACAAGGTTGTAACTTTTTGCAAAGTCCCAAGAACGAGCTACAAATTCATTACGTGGAATGTTATAGTTTTCGCATGCAAAATCTTCTGCATCGATTAATATTGCTTTTAACTTACCCATAATATACTCCTTAGTTGAGAGCTTTAAAGCCAATTGAAGAAACAACATAACGTTTACCACTTGTGCTATCATCAATGATGTCACCAACAGAAACTGAATGCATCTTGTTTAAGCGTGTGATCTTTTCTTCTGGACCGATGTTACCAATTTCAAAAACTTCATCTAAGTTTTTAGCTTTAATGGTACAAACCGGAGTACCATAAAGATTACGCAAATCGCTAGGAGTAACTTCGCCACTAGTGATTTTAAAATGCTTATCAGCCATTTCACTTGAAACAAAATTGCCATCTTTGATGAATTTGTTCAGGTTTGGCTGGTATACTGTGAATAACTTTTCCATAATCTTGTCTCCTCAAGTTTGATTATGTTTATATAATACACTAGAAATGAGGTATTGTACACAAAAAAGTGCATTTTTTTATTCAACAAAAACAATCACTTGTAATTTTTTTACGATTTAACGTATTTTTCGATCATAGGAAAAATAGGTTTAATTGCGTTAGCACAGGCTTCAGCAACATCGCGGTGTTCTTTTTGTGTTTCTTTGCTTGTTCGAATATCAATATAATGCATCCAAGATCTTAAAGTTCCATTCATATACAAACGAGATAATGTAGTACCTTCTGGTAAAACAGCGCGCGCTTGTTCTTTTGCAATGCCATTTTCAATAGCCCATTCGTAAGAGTTTTTTGCTGCAAGGGCTACTTCAGATTGTTTTTTGTACCACTCTAATTTAAGTTCTGGATCATAAGTTTCGATTGAGTTTTGACGATTTTTTTTATCTTGTAAACGAGCATCTCTTAGCTCATTAATACGAAGATCTTCTGTAGGGTTAGCATATCGTTGGCTAAACTCTTGAAAAGAGAATGATCTATGCCTTAAAATTTGACGAGCAATATCACGAGTTGTTTCAATCTCTAAGCAAGCAGACACCATTTCGAAGGGTGACCAATGCTTGTGTTTGATGAGATAGGTAAGTAACCTTTCTGACGTTTCAGAGTTAAGTTGGTTCGATGGATTGGATACACGGGCTGTATACGCCACGAGTTCCTGTAAATCGTTGCCGACATATAAGTTCTCCGCTGTTTGTGAATATGAAATAAGTCTTACGTTCATAGTTTAAAGTCTCCAAACTTTTCCTGTGATACGCGTTCTCCTGAATTTGACTGATCAAAAACCGGTGTATCATCCATTAATGTTTGATCGCTTTCTTCTACGTCATACAAACGCATTTTGGATCGATCAACACCGATGACAAACCGTTTATGGAACGTTGGATCATTGTAACGATTTTTTAATTGTTTAACCATAAGTTGACCATCTTTTTCAAGTTCTTCGGTAGAAATCAAAGCAAACATTAGATCGGCCGTTGCGGGTAATCCAAAAGACTCAGACGTATCTTCAAGCCCAACATCCGAGTTACCATAACCAGAACGAGTCGTTTGCGTTGCAGAGAAGATCGGTAGGTCAAACTCGACCGCAAGGCCACGTAATTCTTCAGCAATTGCCTTAATGTAACTATATGAGTTGATTGCACCACCCATTCCTTTCATTCTACTTGAAGCACAAATATTAAGATAATCAATAAAGATAATATCTGGTTCGAATTGCTTTTTTAATTTAAGTTCGTTTAAGAGCGCGCGAAAATGGCCAGCATGAGCAGAACCAGTTGGATATTCCTTAACAACTAATCTACCCGTTGTTTTACGAGCAAGATTAGCAACCTTTTCAGTAAACATATCTTTTGATTGATTTGCTAATTGATCGATCGGAATGTTTAACAAATTAGCATCAATACGCTCAGCAATTCTTTCTTCGGCCATTTCCATTGTAATATAAAGAACATTACGGCCTTCTACAAGAGCACTTGCAGCTACATGACACATATATAAAGATTTACCGACACCAGTACCAGCAAGAGCAATATTAAGAGTTTTATTTGGTACGCCTCCTTTTGTAATTTTGTTAAAGTACTGGAGATCAAAAGGTATACGGTCTTCTTTTGTATTATAGAATTCCCACCTTTCTTCTGCGTTTTCGACATAATCGTGACCTACATTTTTATCGAAAGAAACACCAAGAGCTTTCGATAAAATATCAGGTAAAGCATTCTTAGTAAGACTTTCGTGTTTACCGTCAATGATGGAGATTGATTCCATTACGGCGTTATATAATGCTCGATCTTGACACCACTTTTCTGTAGCGTCAAGTAGCCAATCTTGATCAATTACTTCAACGTCAAAAAGTTTTGGAACAATTTCCATGGACATTTGAAATTGTTCGTCTGACATATTTGTTGAGTCTTGTAATTCAATAACAAGAGTTTCGGCTGTAGGAAGTTTATTGTATTTTGCAACGTACTTACCCGCTTCTTTAAAGAGAGTTCGATAAGCACCTTGAAAATAATCTGGTTTGATGAAAGGTAATATCTTACGCATGTACATTTCATCTGTTAACAGATTTCGAAGGATAGTTTGTTCAATGTTTGCTTGCATATGTTATTATACCACAATGTCAAGTAAAAGTAAAATCATTCTTCAATGTTGCGAAATACTTCATCATACGGTAAGTCTTCTCCAGTTTCTCGGTCCCTTAATTCAAAATGACCTTCTGTAAGACATGTGTTCATTACACTTGTAAGAATTTGTTGAGCAACAATTTGAAGATCATGATTATCAATATTAGCATTTGTATCTGGAGACGAAACAACATAAAAGTTAAAGTTTAACGCGTCTTCAGATTCGTTTAAAGAAATCGCTCCAAACTTAATAACCGTTTCGACAAAGTCTCCAGTTAGAATACGGCATGCCCAATATTCACCTTCATCTTCAGGCATGACAAGTTCATAATCTTTTCCTTCAATCATTCTTCTTCCTCAATATCAACGTGAGCATTTCCGCCAATCTTATATGCTTCAGTAAGATAATTAGCAAAATCGGTTTCTTCAAAGATAGATTGCCAGAACTCTGATTCTAAAGTTTGGGCTTCTCGTACTTTTGGTTCAAGTAACTCGCCAGTGTCTCGGTCAACACGGCAATACCAACCATTCGACGGCTTAGCCACATATTCACCTTGCATAGCAACTTCAAGAAGACCTGACCACTTTTGTACTCCACCTTCCCAACTAACAGTAATAGGAATCTTTGACTTTTCTTTAACATAGCGTGATTTTTCAACGTTGATTACAAACTCATATCCTGTAATTTCAGTACCTTTTTTATTCTGTCTACGACCAAGAATCCAGATGTTATCAGCAGAGTAGTAAATACCAGTGCCACCAGAAACAATTGCTTTAGGGAATAGGCCGATTTCCTGATACGTATGATTTACGGCAATCAATGGAATATTTTTCATAGCAAGATAAGGTGTGCACATACGGAACAAACCTTTCAATGCTTTAGCACGTGACATATCAGCAACAGACTTTTCATTGATAGCATCTTCTAATTCTTTCTTGGAAGCCAAGTTACCAACTGAATCAATTACCACAACAACTTTATCATCACGATCAAGAGCTTCAAGTTGACTAATAATATCAAACTTGAGTTCTTCTACATTCGTAATCGGTGTATGAAGTACACGATTTGTATCGATGTCAAATTGTTGAAAATAAGTTTGTGGTGAACCAAACTCAGAATCATAAAAAAGAAGTACAGCATCATCATACTTTTTCAAATAGGCACTTGCCATAATCAAAGCAAATGATGTTTTAAAATGTTTTGATGGACCAGCTAATACAGTCAAGCCAGGTGCTAAACCACCATCAACTGAACCAGACAACGCCACATTCATCATTGGTACATCAGTTGGAATCATATCTTTTTCAGTAAAGAACTTTGATTCCGATAGAACTTCAGTGGTTTTTACCTTTGAGTTCTTTTTTAATTTATCCATGATAGACATTAATATCTCCTTCTAAAATTATATTATACCATAAATGCATCAAGCTGTACACTGTCTTTTTCATATTTGATAGTCTGTGCGCGATTATCTTGAACTAAGAATTTAGTCTCGATCATTTTGTTATCCAGCCTTCCTTCAATAAAGGCCTTCACTTGACTCGCCATATCTTCCGCAGTGGTGACTGGAACGTTTTGACAAATCATATTCAGATTCTTTCTTCCACCCTGAAGAACAAAGTCTTTTGGAAGCTTCATGATTTCCATAGCTTCTCTAATCGTAAGATATCTATCTTCATCAGGATGCGTAAGTGCTGTTGGCATATGGCCAACGAAAGCTCCAATCAAACCTTTCGGTATGGTTGTCATCTTTCTCATAATGTTGCCACCACTCTTTAACTTAGCGTGCATACGCTCAGCCTTGGCAGCATCTCTATCAAAGCCTTTTGATTTCATCCACTCACTAACTTTACTGTAAGGAATGTTTCGTTCTTCGATATAGTCTTGTGGGTTTGTTGTTTTTTCAATTTTGTCTGCAAACTCTGAGTGAGTGATGCCGCCCTCTATTTCTTCGAGCACATACTTATAGAAAGGATTGTGTGATGGAACCTGATCATTTGTAAGAATGTCCATAGGGTCATCTGGGTTACGTCCAACTGACCGAATGGTATCTTCGATATTTTCAGGTACACGATTTATATATTCAAGAACTGGTGCTTTTTCACCCTTCCAGAAAAAATAAAATGTTCTATCACGTACCTGGCTCAACCCATGTAACTTTGACATAGTCTTATAAATCGTAAAAGTGTAACCAGCTTCTTCACCAACCTGTCGTAATCTTTCAACCACAGGTTCACCCATCTTGCTTGCTAACCTTGGAGCATTCTCACCCCAGAATACTTTAGGTTGTATTTGATTTAAGACGTATTTAGCTGATTCAATCATCCAATCATTTGCTGCGTTATCAGAAGAAGCTGATGGTGATAGACTACTTAGCCCAGCGCATGGGCAAACAGTATTTACTACATCAACGTTTACTGGAAGTACTCGATACTCATCAAGTAAATGATATGGCACTTCACCACGATAGTATTCAACCAACTGCATATCGTTGGCTTCAAACGCTTTATAGGACAAAATATATTCTGGCAACTTACCAAATACGTTTTGCATAGCAATTGTTTCACCGCCAATGAGTGGTACAATACTCGCAAAATTCATCGAAAAAATTCCTCAAGGCTATTTGATTGACTCGATTCATAAGCTTTTTTATGTTGAATCGTAGTAGCCAATTTGACATGACCTTTCCACGGTCCGGACGTAACTTCTTTTTCGCGAATCTTTACGAAGTCTGGCCACAGTTCATGTAGTATTCTTTGAGCCTCGTTATGAACTTCAAGCGTACGCCATGTAGAACAACCACCGTCTGCATTCGTGTTCGAACATCCCACCATGTATTTAGCAGACACGCGATTCTTAAAGCCACGCGTTAGTAGCTGTAAGTTGACATCAAAGTCTTCAGCACCACCCATGACACGATTCCATTCAATATCACGTGGAAGTTTAGGACCATTGAAGAACCAGTTTGTCATCATGCGTTGATTTTCTCTTACAGGCCACTGCTTTACGTCTGGGATAACCCATGCAGGAAGTAAACCACCAAAGCAGATACCTTCATCCATCCAGCTATCAACTAGATCAAAAGCGTCTACAAAGTCTTGATCAGTAAATTTACGTGATAGCCACTTGGTACCTTCGCCAGGATTCGGTTCCTTGACTACAAACTCAAGGTCATCATCGAATACCATATGACGTGTATCACAAAACTTATTGAAGATCCATTCACGAGTTGGTGCGATACGCTTTATTTCTTCTGGAAGTTTTAGAACCTTATCACCATAGATCTCATTCATCTCATCGTACTCGTGAGGCTGAACGGTAAAGTAAACTTTTTGTTTTAGATTATCAGGTAGGTTTTTATACGTTATCTGATTGTGTGTTCTACCCAGAGTAGGAATAATAATGTGATTAATCATATTGTTTTCCATATAATTCTTCAGTTATAAGAGTATTATACACTATGTATGAAGCTTTGTAAACCTTTAATTACGTCTTTTTCGTATTCTTTATCGTTGAGATTACGATTTAGCGGACTTGGATGAGGAAGCTCATAAAAATCGTAGCCCATTTTATTAGTATAATGTTTCACTTCTTTACCTAAAGTTATAATTTTATTATAATCTTTAAATATCTCATGTAACATAGTTTCACATATTTCACCTTTTTTCAGAGATGTGGCGCTCGATGCACAAAGATTGGTGAAGCTGTATATACCCACATTACATGCATCGAGCCACCGGTTTAATCGCTTCAACGTAGGATTGTTCTGTTTCTGTGTAGTTCTACGACCGCGACTCGGGCTATGTCCTATAACCAGAACTTTATTCATATTTTTTCATCATGTAAGCAATATCAATTTGAAGTTTTTTAATATCTTCCTTGATTTGTAGAATTTCTTGATCAGTAGATAGTGGTGAATAATTTTTTTCATCTTCTTCTCTACTACGACGAACCATATAGTCTTCATAAGATTCTCTAGATAAATTCATACTTGACTCCTGCTTCATTAAACATTTCTTCGGTTTTAGTCCATGATTGTTGCCATAAAACAGGTATTTCCTGATCTCTCATGACAACTCTTTTAATGCCAACCTGAATAATTCCTTTGGCACAATCTGAACAAGCTGGTAGTCCGTGCACGTATAATGTCGACCCATCCAATGACACACCATTATATGAAGCATTATATATGACATTCATTTCTGCGTGAACTACCAGCTCGTATTTCCTCGTACGATCTTCATAACGATCTGGGGAGTCCACAATCCCACGAGGAAAACCATTGTAGCCTTGAGCGAGAACTTGTCCTTTCGGTCCTACTGCGATCGCACCAATTTTTGTTGATGGATCTTTAGACCAGGTAGAGACTTGTTCTGCTAGCTCAAGGTATCTTTTATCCCATTTATTTGACAAGATGAAAATGCCTTTCATAAACATGTAAGTTTTGTACTTGCCAAGTGATATCACCTCCAGTGATTTGCAAAGCATGTTCTTTACAACTATTGAAATCGTCAACTAATCTATCTAGAACATGGCGTTGCCAAGCATAGTCATTCTTATATCCGAACACGACATCGTTTGAGCGCATTTGTACAACTGCGTGTAAGGTGTTATCGCGAATGTAATAAGTGACAGCATTAGTACAAATAAAATCGTTTTTACCATTTTCATTATACTCACTCCAGATAGAAGGACGATTATAAATCATGATAGCGCGACGACTGTATGGATTTGTTATTAGTTCATCGAGTACTAATTCATATTGCTGAAAGTATTTATGACTAAAAATCAATAAGCCATAGTTGCTATTGATTTCACCGTGTTTATTTGCAGAGTATTGCCATGCTTTTGGAGGTTCGCTTTCACGAATATCATTAATGTTTGTTGACTCTGAATAATACCAACCAATCTCGTCATCAATATAGTCTTGATCGGGAGTGCCAAAGATAGATGGCTCATCTGCTAGAAATGAGGCACCAATCAATTCGATTGTTTTCTGACCCGTTTTATCGATTGTAAAAGTTTCATCTTTTAATTCATCGATAAAAAATTGACGAATATCATTCACTTTCATTTTCATGTTCTACTTTCTTTGGACGATTAAGAAAATCACAATCAGGATTTTGACCATCGATAGAACCATTCATATATGCAGCAAAGAATGAAGCATAATTAATGATATCAATACATGAATCCTCAAGTGATTCAAAGTTTGGCTGATAGTTTGGATCAGTTTCCATGGCTTCAATTACAGATTGCATGCGAAGAACTTTAGCATACATTGTATCGAGAATAGTACTACAACCACGAGGATAGTACATAGCTTGACGTACTCGTGAGTTTGGATTTTGATAATCATTACTTTTTTTGTTTTGGATTTCAGCTGCACGCTGAAGAACTTTAAGAGAATATTTCATTTGTTACCTCATATTGTAAAAGCAATTCTGTGTTTTCTCGTTTTACTTTATCGTTTTTGTTGTAAGAAACAGACCAGTGAAATTCTGTAGTTGTTGAAGTCTTGGTTTTTGAAATTGTTAAATGCGCGAAGTTAAAAAAGATGTGATTAGGAATTCTAAAGGTTCTATTATTAACACCATCAATAATGACGATATTATCTGATTTACCTTCTTTATTAGTCAGACCGCCTACCCGCAATGCTGATTTTCCCTGCACAGTTCCAGTATATTTTAATTCGTCCAATATTTTATTGGGTCTTTCAACATCAAAACCGATTGCGTTTCTGACAATACCATTTGTATAAAAAGCATATAGCTCTTCAACTGTATCAGAAATAAGTTTATTTTGTTTTTTTATTACGGCTTTTACTACACTACCGTATTTTTCAATCCAATAAGATTCCAAAGTTGTTTCACTGAAGTCGTACATGATATATCTCCTCATCAATTGTTAGATATATTATATCAAACTTTTTTTCATTTGTAAACAAAAAAGTTATCAAATTATAAATTTTTATAAACGTATTCGAGAGCACGATCTGCTTCTTTATCTAGTGGACGATTCTTGTACCAATTACCAGTGTCAGTATCAAACTGTCGGCATAGCTGAGAAATTTCATCAGCAGTGATTGGATATTTTTTACGTATAGCATTGCCAGCAGTAGCTACCATAATAGAATACATTTTAGCATACCAACCAGTTTTAGTAATAGTTTTATATTCATTCGCTAATTGTTTTGGCCAGAACGGACAGTCATGATATGATGACCATTCAAAGTTAGCATCGAGCCTGTCTTTACGATATTGAATGATTTGTTCTTGTAATGCTTCGGGCAAACGATCAAAGAAGTTATTGAGGCTTGCCTTTTCCGGCATTGGATGTTTAAAGATTATCTCAGCTGGATCAATAGAGCTACCGTCACGGTGGCTGAATATAAAATTGTCAGCCATAGCATATTTGCCAGGGATATAATACATCCTCGAGAAATCCTTAGTTTGTCTGTCTCCGAGATCTCCAAGTTCGGTTTGGAGGGCGTACCAAAATTTTTTAATTCTATCGGCTTTGACACTTGAGGTAATTGGGAAGACCAATCTAAACTTAGGTTGATTAGTTTGTGAGCTGGCAGTACTATAACAAACAAAGCGATAGCGAGAAAAACGGCGAAGTAAGTCATCTTCTAAATTTCCTTCCGGAGTCCAGTCATCAACATCGACTGCGCACCAGCCAGCCCATTCAATGACGTTATCATTTTTTCTTGTGGTGCCTTTATTGTATATGGCAGGTGACATAAGTTGAGCATCTTTTTTATCTTTACGTTCAACTTCAGACAACTGATATAAGACACGTTCAAACGCATCAAAGTTATGTAAGTCAATGCGCTTGTCAGTCTTATTATCAAATATGCTATCAAAGAGCGTTAGGGAAATCCCCGGTGTTATTGTCATGGTCTGGTCCTGTCCATCCTTCAGGTTTAATCAAATCGGGAAGACCAAGTGGATTCGGTCGTGATTCTTTTACGCCAGGTTGTTTAGTCATATTAGCTTTATGAACTTCATCCCAAGCTCGTTGAGCATCAACACCGAAAGCATCAAGTGTCCCGATTGCTACCACGCAAAGATCGATTAAACCATCCACAATTTCTTGCGGATCTTTGTTGTCAATCGCGTTTTGTGTTTCATTAAGTTCTTCACGTAAAAAGTTCATACGAAACTCAAGAAACTTTGATAGCTTTTCTTTATCATTAATATTTTCAATAATCCATTGGTGTACACCAAACTTATAGTGCATATCCCAAATATCTTCGTGCCATTGCTTTTTCATAATATTATTATACTCCATTTTATTACAAAAGTAAACTGTTTATGCGAAAAATTCATCTAAATTTGCGACTGGTTCTGGTGTCCAGCCGATTGCATCAAGAATAAGTTTAAGTGGTTCAACAAAAGTTTTGTCAAATTGTAGGTCATAGTCTATATAGCGATCAAGTTTGAGCTCGCTTGGAAGTACTTCCGGAAACGCAATCACATTTTCATGAATCGGATTAGGCATTCTCATATAACAAAATTTGATTCGATTAGCGTTTTGAATAAGCTCATACTTTTTTGTAAGTTTGTTGTCTTTTAGTAATTTGTTATAAAGTAAGCTGCCACGAACATGAATTGGAGAACCTTTTTTATAAATTAATTTACTATCTTTGTATTCAGTTACGTTTGAAACTGAACGAGGAAACGCAACTTTTTCAGCAGGTAGTGCTTTAAATTCTGACTTGAATTTTTCAATGTATTTTTGAGTATCTTCCTCTGTACCTGAAATAAGTATTTGAAATATTTCTTTGAACTTATCGCGACAAATTTCTGGTGTAGAACTTTTAATTGCTTCAATACCCATAATTTTAAGTTTTGGTTGCGCGTACTGAACACCTTCAGAATTATGTACGTTAAGAATGTAACGCTTTTTAGCTGTCCAGATACCGCGATCGGCAATTACTTCCCTGCCCATTTCCATTCGAGGTTTATGACAATTCATACGAGTAAACAGTTTTTCATATGACTCTTTTATAGCCGGCTCAACATGTGTACGACAAATACTATCAAGAAAATTAACAGGATTTTTCGGTTGAAACTTTTCAACCATTGGACCAAAGTTAACATAAAGCGAATCTGTATCGATTGCTATGACATAATCAACATCTTCAGTTTTAAGTAATTCATTCATATATTCGTTTACGGTACGTTCAGCCCATTTGATTGCTAATTGGCCGGTAAGTGTAACACCTTCGGCTAAACGTAAATCATAATATTTAAAGTATCGATTACCAAGAGCGCCATAAAGAGAATTCATAAGAATTTTAATGGCCATTTGCTGATTATTAAGTTTGTTGATTTCTTTTTCAAGTTCAATGGATTTTTCTTTTTGATATTGAGACTCGGCAGATAGCATCATTTTCTTGATAGATTTGCGATCATCATAATAGTCAATAATGATGTTTGGAATAATGCCATCAACATCTTTACGATAAGTAGATCCATTAGCCGCAACGCATGCATTATCAGTAAAATCTGAAGAACTCATGTAATATTCAACACCAGAAACTTCGGCTTGGTTAATTAGAGTTTCGGTACTCATATTCCACTGGACAATAATGTTTGGATATAGAGAATTCAAATCAAATGAAACTACCCAATCATGAGCACCAACATGTGGTTCCTTAACATAACCACCGGCAAATTTTGTTTTACCGTGTTCAGGAGTAAATGCTAAAGGCATGCGTTTTTCTGAGTGTAGTTTACGATAAATGATTGATTCCCAAATATTCGTAACACCAAATGTGTCGGTGTAGTTGACACCACCTTTGTATGCTACAGTCATGGCCAAAGTGAGTAACCCCATTTTGTCTTCAAGGCGTTCGATTAACTCAACGTCTTTCATATTGTAGTCGATATACTTTTGAAAATCATCTTTGTAAAGATTTTTCAAAGAACCCGATTCTTCATATGAAAGTTTTTGATCACCAAGCACAACATAAGCAATATGATCAAGTTTATAAGATTCTTGTGGACCGTACGAATAACCAAACTTTTGAAAGAGTTCCATATAGTCAAGTTGTTCGATACCTTTAATATCATAAGCGTCTTCGGTACGACCACGGCGAGTAATTTCACGGTGTTCAACCATTCGCCAAGGTGAGAAGTGTTTGATTTGTTCTACACCAAGAATTTTTGCTGTGCGATTAATAAGATATGGAACATCAAAGAAACGAATATTCCAACCTGTAATTACGTCAGGTGTTTTATCAGGATCAGACCAGAAGTCTATAAATTTAGAAAGGAGTGAGGCTTCATCGCGACAGCGATAATAACGAACAGGTTGAATTAAAGATTTTTTCGTATCGAAATCGCCATAACCCCAGACATGGTATATCTTAGATTTGCTTGATTTGTAAGTAATTGAAAGAATACGTTGGCTTGCTTCACGTGGATGTGGAAAGCCATCATCATATTCTGTTTCAATATCAAAGGTACCAACGTCGATGCATTCACGCTTAAAGTCTATATCACGTGGAAAGCGTTGAGTAATATATTGGTGAATATAATTACGGTTGCCATAGATCTTACGACCAGCAACATCTTTATTTGCTTCAAGCCAATATTTAGCTTCTCTCATGTTTGGTTGCTCGATAGGCGCAATTGACGCACCATCTAAACCAGACCATTCAGTAGAAGTTTTTGTTTCAGTATAGAAAACTGGTTTAAATTCTGTATCTTTACGATAGATACGTTTGCCGTGTTGGTTATAACCGCGGTAAAGCATTGAGTTGCCATAGCGACAAACATTAGTATAAAAAGACGACATATTACCTCCAAATTCATATATTATTATATACTATTTGGAAAGGTTTGTAAACAACAAAATGAATCAAAGGGACTTAGAATTTAGTGGTTTACACTGATATTCAACGGTATCCCATGGACCGTCTGCTGGAACTTCTACATATTTTACGAGCATGGTTTCGCATTGAAGTTTTGTTTCAAACCATTGTATGTCTTGATCTATACAGGTACTACCCGCGCACACCGTTAATAATATATGCCAAATCATTTCCATTATACTGCAAAACTTTCTCCACACCCGCATGAGGCTGTAGCGTTAGGGTTTATTACTTTTAAATAAGATCCACCAAGCTCATTAACGTAATCAATTGTACATCCGACAACAAACATTTCAGCCATTGGATCTAATGCCAAGTTTTCAACTGTAGGATCTTTATCGGTTACATCCCAGACGTAAGTAAACCCAGAACAACCGCCACCTTTAACGGACAACCATACATTCGGTTGTCCGACTTTATTTAAATATTCTTTTGCTGAATCTGTAATATTAAGCAAGAGCTCTCATCCGATCGACAAGACGTTGCGCGCGATTAGTAACCTGCTTATACCAACGAGAATCTACCATTTCATCAGCAGCTTTATTCCAATCACGAGCATCTACACCAGCTTTCATTCCTTTAAATTTGGACAAACGAGGTAGTCCAAGATTGAAACACATGTTTGCCACGATAAGCTGGGCTTCTTCTGGCAGGCTGTCAAAATCGTCGTAGAGTCGTCTACAGTCTCCGAGCACGATGTCGAGGTCTGCGTTGAATGCTTCAATGACTCGTTCTTCAGTGACAGGTGTGCCGACTTCGGCTCCAAATTCTGGGTCTGTTTCGAGTATAAGATGACCGATACCAAAAGTAGGGAGATCAAGATGATCCAGGTATACTTCATGTTTTACGCCCTCATCAATTTCTAATTCTTTTCTAAGTTGTTCTACGTTCATTTAGCTCTCCTTTGTTACGCAAGTAAAGTGTGTTGTTAAACGTCTTCGTCGTGGATCAACTGTATCTGGAAATGGTTTTACCTTGTGAAATTTTTCGCAGTCCCATGTATACATTGTTCCAGGATTGTCTAAAGTTAAAACTTTTTCTAAGCTTAATCCATATGTTGCTTCATGTGGAAACACCGATTCATCGAAACAATGTTCCATAATTTCATCATAATCATCAATATTCATAAGCTTATGCGTAAAGTTTTTAATTTCTGCACCAAATCGATACGGTTTATCGCCTTTTAAAAACTGAATTCTTGGTTTATTTTTCTTATTATATGGCATTTCGCCAAATTTACAACTCATATCAATATAGACTGAATATGGAAAAGATTGTTCGAACATAACTGTACCATCTGTCGGGTCAGCAACATCTAAGTTTATTAGCCCTTGTCTAGTATAGTTAACATCATCTTCTTGATGCCAGTCTTCTCGAGTAAGATTATCCCAATTGTCTGGAATCGGTAATCTTTTATCTTTTATATCTCGTCCATCACAGTGCGTTTCAAAACAATGATTTAAATCATATAGCGCAAAATAATATATTCTGCCAAATTTATCACAATAATTTGATAATCTAGTATTAAGTTCATCTAACATAAAATAATGAAATTCTTCCATATTAAATTTACTTTTAATATCATGGAGAAATTGCACAAATTCAGGTTTACCGTCTGGTTGAGGCCATTCATTGTTTTCAATGTCTTGGTATTCTACGTGTACCCTATCCCATCTGAATTCTTCACTTCTTTCTTCTAAGATTCCATTTGTTTTGGTCCAAAAGTTATATGTTTGAAATTCTTGAAGATGAATATTTTCTTCCGGTGAATTAAGATATTCTTCGCAAAATAATTTTTTAAATAAGGAATGTCCACTAACAATTTCATTTAAAGTCTTTTCGTCAAAAAATGAATTTGTTTTAATTGTTTCTAACATTACGATCTCCTGGTGTAGTTAATAGGGCAACTATCGCTGCCCTATTATTTATATTTGTGTTAGAATCTTACTCTTCCTCTTGAGATATCTCTTTGTCTACGCTCTAAATCTTGAAGATCTGTAGCTTGAGAAAGATATCTTTCAGCTGGAGTCATCGCCATGTTTTTAAACAGTTGACTTAACCATCTAGTCATTTTTAAACTCCGCCCAAACACTTTTAAGAGTTTTAGCATTAAGTTCATGAGTAAGAGAATCGACGGTATGACCTTCGCGTCTATATTCATGAATCATTATTCTAGCAAGGCGTGCATTTGCTTGAGTTTGACGAGCTAAGATATACCCAATCATAATACCTTGAAGAGTTTTCTTTAATACACTCGCAAAACTATTGAGAAGATTCTGAGAGTAATTCAGCGTTATTGTTGTCATTTGTTACCTCGTTGTTTCCGATTGAAATTTTACGAGGCAGCTTTTCTTCGGGAAGGACAACTTCAAGATTGACAGTTAAAATTCCATCCACAAGATCAGCTCCGGTTACTTCGGTATATTCCGACAGTCTAAATGACTTTGCCCAATTACGAGCACTGATGCCTTTATGAACATAAAGTTCTTGAGGACGACGCATTGGTCTATCACCTTTAATAGACAAGACGTGGTCTTTTAATTCGATATCAATATGTTCTTTACTAAATCCAGCCACAGCAAGTTCGATTTCGTACTTATACGTGCTATGTTTAACTACGTTATGTGGTGGATAGGTATCTTTCGCTTGGCTGTGAATATTTTCCAGCTGGTCGAAAATGTGATCAAAGCCAAGGAATGCATTTCTTGGCAAATAAGTTGCTTTAGTCATTGTGACCTCCTGTTAAGCAAGGTTAAATAATGGACCCGATGATCGGCATCCATTAATTTATATATACGATTCCCATAATGAATGATCAATGGTTTCGCATATTTCTTCAACTTCTTCATTTGTCATCCATGCATGAATTGGAAGTGACATGATAGTACCAGCACAATGTTCTGATACAGAAGTTTTATCTGTTTTATATTTGTTTTTAAAATAAGTATTTTGAGATATTGCTGGATCATAATGTACATTTGCTCCAGTTTTTTCCTTCACATTATCTCTTATTTTTTTATTTTCAAATCGAATTACGTATTTGTGATAGTTGTGATTTAAATTATGTGGAAATGATTGCACATAAACTTGTTTATGATTTGCAAAAAACTCATCATATATCTTTGCAATCGATTGTCTTCGAGATTGGTACTCTTTTATTTTGTTTAAACGCAGTTCAATTACTTTAGCATTAAACAAATACATTTTAGAATTACGGCCTAAATATTTGACATCTCTGTCTTTCCAGCTAGATCCTCTTCCATGATAAGCTAATTTTGCAACATGATCTCTAATGTTTTTATCGTTAGTCATAACCATGCCACCACCGTTGATTCCGGCAATTACTTTATTGTCATTGAAAGAATAAACGCTAATGTCACCAATAGATCCAGCAGGTACTCCATTTAATTGTGTTCCAATAAGTTGTGATGAATCTTCAATAAAAATAATATTATTTTCTTTACACCATTCGACAACATTAAAAATTTCCGGAAATATTGCTCCAAATAAACATGGATAAATGATAGCTACTGTATTTTTTGTCGACATTCTTTTAATACTATCAAGAGTAATTTGATACGTATCTGAATCAATCTCACAAAATACTGGAATAGCACCAATTGCTAAAACCGGTGTAGCAGAAGAAATCCAAGAAAAATTTGAAACAAGTACCTCATCACCAGCTTTTATGCCATGTGCTTCTAAAGCAAATTGTAAACCATCAGTTGCGTTTGCCACAGAAGCAGCATAACGTCTTTTTGCAATATGAGATACTTGTTCTTCAAGAAAATTGACGTTAACGTCTTGCTCACCTGCCATGATTGAATTACGAAATAATTCATCATATTGTTTTTGGTTATTCAGGTAATCACGTTCCCATCCATTATATTCAAAGCTCATTTGTTTCCAATATTATATTTTGGTTGTAAAGTCCAATTATTTTTTTCTTTAAAAGGAATAATTTTAATTTGACGCATAGGTGCTAGAGGCTGAGCATCATCTTTATTATCAATTGAGACTAGTCCCCAATCAGACATGAGAGTAGCAATTGTGTTACGTCTAGCAATATCATTTTCTTCTAAGTTAGACTTTTTTCCATCGAGTAAAAAGAGTTCTTTGAAATGAACGATAAAGTATCGCCCTTGTTTATGAAGAATGTGACAAGATTGAAAGAGTGTATTTTCTTTTCTTGATGCTACGCCAATTCTTGTCAGTGTTTCTCTTACTTTAAGAAAATCATCTGGCTCATTCAATGTCACCTCAAGCATGGAGGCGGGTGTCCATTGAATTATAGTGTTATCTTTTTCCACCTCGGTAAACCTTCTTTTTTAAATCGTCAATTTGATCAGACGTGAGAAGATCGAGGACTTGGCGTGCTTTTTGATTGCTATAACCATAATACTCTTTAACTACTTCCACGTCACTGCTTTTTTGAGCCTTGGCCCATTTAGAAAATCTTTTCTTTTTTCTAACTATATTTATAAGAAAGTCAAATTGTAGACGATTATCAAGATGCGCGTTAAGATTCATTTCATTGGCAAATAAAACTGTGTCATTGAAATAAGACAAACTACGATTTACCATAAAAGCGTTATAAGCTTTTTCAGTGATATCATCAACCATAATATTAGACTTACCATGATTAATATCATTTACAAACTCAAAGGGATTCACGAAGCATCTCCTCGGTAAAATTAATCGTATCAACTTTATTAGCATGCTTGCCATTCACATAAATCTGTGGAACAGATGTATGACCTTCTTTGCGCAAGAATTCTTTTTGTTCAGGCATTCTTGAGATATTAACCTCTTGAAATAAATATCCCCAATCACTTAGTTTATTTTTCATGATGTCGCAAAAATCACAACCAATTTGCGTATAAAGAATAATATCAGGAGAACTGGACATTTGCCATAACCTCCGTAAGACATGCTACAACATTAAGCTCATGATCAGCAACGAATGCGTGTTTATATTGATAGTCAGCTAAAATCAATACGAGTTGTGGAATAGATTGTGGTTGAACGTGATCAACTGCTCGATCATAAAGACCACGAAAGACAGCAGATGCGTCTGTGTCAATATTGTTTACAACCCACAATCGCATTTGTTTAAAGTCTTTTGATTTTAAAAGAGAAAATAGATCATCAATGGCTGTACTACTGCTACCAGCAGTAGAAATACCCATATTCCCCAAAACAGCACGTCTTTGAAGTTCATTGAGAACTCTACGCCAGTCAGGCGCAAACTTGGAAACAATCGGCAAAAGATCTTTTTTATCATATTCAACTCCTTCATCATCGAGAATATTACAAGAACGTTCGAACATCTGCTGCATAAGAACAGCAGAGTCTTTTTTCGAAGTGTTGAACTCAAATACGCCGCAACGAGAGTGAAGTGGTTCAATGATTCGATTCTTGAAATTACATGTAAGAATAAACCGGCAATTATTTGAAAATTCTTCGATAAAACCGCGAAGTGCCGGTTGCGTTGACTGTGGATTTAGATAATCAGCCTCATCAAGGATTACAACTTTGACTCCACCTTGTAATGAGATAGTGGAAGCAAACTGTTTAATCTTACCACGCAGGGTATCGATATTGCCATCTTCTGAACCATTGATCATGATCCAATCAAGATTCATTTGATTACAAAGAGCTTTGGCAACAGTAGTTTTACCAGTGCCAGCTGTACCACTGAACAGCATGTTTGGCACTTCGCCTGATTCTACAATCTTTTGGAAAGTTTCTTTTAAACCATCGTGTAGAATACAATCAGCGATAGTTTTGGGGCGATACTTTTCGACCCAAAGGAAATCATTAGACATTCACATACTCCATAATATAATAAAGGTGGGAGCTAACCATGGCTCCCGGCGAGTGTATTTCGGCACCACCCGCAAGGCATTAACCTTGTTCTTCGGCAACTTCTTCCATTGCTGCTTCTTGTTCAGCCTGTTCACACAGCTGAATGATTTGAATTGATTGATCACGAAGACCACCAATTGTGGAGAGTTCTTCTCCTTTAATAGCACCACGCTGAGTCATCGCATCAACAACCGCGATCATAGAACGAGCTGTACGATTTGACAATTCACGTAGTTGTGTCAGAGTTTCTGTCGACATATTATACTCCAAAAGTTGAGGTTTTTTCAAGAGCAATCCAGTATTTTACGTCTAGACTTTTATGACTAAATTGCGTAATGAGTTTAGATGAAATCTGTACCTCATAATCACCAGGTAAGATTTTTAAGTTATTTGTACTCAGGATAAAGTTAAACATGGCATCTTCTGCAAATTCACCATCAACATCAATGGAGAAAGCATTTGATGTCATGTTTTGAGAGTCAACCACAGAAAGACTGAGTACGCCATCTTTGCCAGAAATAGAAATTTCACTATGACCAAGAGTTGATGCTGCGCGCTTAAGCTTATTCATCGTATCATTGTCAAGTGTAAACTTTACATTTGCTTTTGGCATTGTGATATCTTTTTGTGGTGTTGTCAAAGTATCTTCTGATGAATAGAAGTACTTTACTTTAGAGCGGCCGGTTGAATCATTGACAATAACAAATTCATCTTGGAATTTGAGATTCGGTTGATCAACAAGACTAAGGACGCCCATAAATTCATTGAGATCGTAGATACCAAAGTCGACTGGAAACTCTTCAGCAACAGTCGCTCTGGCTAGAACGGTGCGTGCTTCAGAGATAGTCTTAATGGTGTTACCAGTACGAATCATCATGTTTGGATTAATACCTGAAAAGTTTTTCAAGATATTAAGAGTATTTTCACTGAGTTCCATAATATACCTCTTTGTGCTTGATTAATAAGTTATTATAACATATAATCATTAGATTGTAAACCAATTATTTAATCTTTGAGAAATTTTTGTCTTTGATAAACTCAATTTTGTTTTCGAACTTACCATCAAGAATTTCTCCTTTGTGAGAGATGATAAAGATATTCGTATCATCGCCAAGCGTGTGAAGAATTTTAAGAAGATTGTCTACACCTTCATGATCAAGAGAAGAATCAAACGTTTCATCTAACATAAGAAGATTTGTTGCTACGCTATTCTTCATCTTAGCAATTTGTCTCCACGTAAAGAGAAGAGCCAAATCAATTCTTTGCTTTTCACCTTCAGAAAAAGAATCATACGTAAACTCATCACGATGACGAGATCGAATAGTTTCATTAAACTCTTCATCAAGATCAAACGCAACATAAAAGTCAAGTACTTGAAGGTATTGATTAATCAGCTGATTCATAACAGGTAGATACTGTTTAATAATTTTTGTTTTGATTCCAGTATCTTTAAGCATTTCACTAATAGCAGACTTATAAGAATATTCTTCATTTGATCTCATCTTATTATCCATAAGAGAAGAAAGACGTGCTTTTATATTTTCTAGTTCTTTTTCTGCTGCTTTTAAATCAGCGGTGGCTGATCCAGCGATATCTTTTCTGAGATCTCCAATTTCACCCTGTATCCTATTAATTTGTTGTATGTTAGAATGTAGGATATTTTGTTTGTCTCGTATTTCGGAAAGTGCATCAGTTGTGTCTGAAATAGTTTGTTCAACTTGATCTGACTCTTCAGTGAGCTTACCCATGGCACTTTGTAATTCTTTTGCCTTAGACTTAGCCGTAGAGAGTTTTTCTTGTCTTCGTTTTTGATCAATATCTTGATCGCAGGTTGGGCATGTTTCATTTTCTTCATAAAACTTTGCATCTTTAACGACTGTTGCCATTTGTTGCTTGAATTGTGCGCTATACTGTATAAGTGATTGTTTTCGATTGTTGAGTTGATTAAGTTCATTTTGAATATTTTCCTGCTTACCTTCGATATCTTTACTAACGTTAGCGTTATCCAATTCTAATTTTTCAATCTGAGAAGACTTTGTTGAAATCTGAGTTTCTTTATATGTGATAGCCTCATCAGTAATTTTTTTTACATCAGCAATATATTTCTTTTGCGTATCAAATTTATTTTTACTTAAATCTGTTTGATATGATATATCTTTTAAATTTTCTTTGATAACATTAACTTCTTCTTTAAGAAGTTGATTCATCTTTGAAAAAACGCCAATATCAAGAAGATCTTCAATCACAAGCCTACGATTATGTGGATTTAGCTGCATAAATGGTACGAAGTTCGAAGAACCAAGTATCACAACTTGATGAAATGACTTATGATTTAGTTTAAGAATGTTTTGTTCAAGAATACGTTGATATTCTTTGGCATGCGAAGATTGGTTAATCATTTCACCATTCTTCCAGATTTCAAAGATACCAGGTTTAATTCCACGAACTACTTTAAATTGAGCAGCACCAACTTGAAACTCAACTTCAACAACACATTGCTTATTGTTAATTGAGTTAATAAGTTGAGGTTTATTGATATTACGATGAGGCTTACCAAATAGAGCAAAAGAAATAGCATCCAACATTGTGGACTTTCCTGCTCCATTTTGGCCAACAATAAGAGTTGATTTATGCCGAAGAATATCTAATTCAGTAAAATTATTACCAGTTGATAGAAAATTTTTGTATCTAATTTTTTGAAATACAATCATACGATTTCCAAAGCTTGAGCCTGAGTCATCAGGTCTCTCATCATCACTTTAATACGATCTTTGTCTAGATCAGTATCTACACCTTCAATATAGTCATCCATAAGTTTTGGTGTGTCATCAATCTCAAGGCCATCGTCATTAACATTTGCACCGATAAACTCGTTAAAGTTTTCAGAGATTTTAAGATCGAAGATGTCTTCATTTTGAATACGATCAATAAACCGATCAAAACTGAACGTATCAGTTTTTTCTACCACAACTACTTTGACAAATTTCTTATCTAATACCGAAGTATCATATCTATTATAATCCATTTCTTTATCATTGTAAACAATTTTATGAAATAAAGTGTGTGGATTTTTAATTTTTTCTATTTCACGAGTTTCAGTATCGACAATATGGAAATACTTTGGATCATGAGCATCTGACCAAAAGAACTCCATTTGACTACCAAGATACCAAACGTTGTCTTTACGGGAAGATACGTGAAAGTGTCCAGTAAGTACTAATTCAAATCTTTCAAAAATCTTATGACTCATGCCATGATGATTTTCTACACCTCTCATAAGCTCAAATCCACCAAGTTCAAGATGACCACCAAGCCAATCTGCTTTACAATTAGCAATAAACTCCATTGACTTGTCATAATTATCTTGAGCAATCCATGGTAGCATTGCCATTTTCAAAGAACCATATTCCATTACAGTCGGTTCCATGATAATATTGACTTCATTCATAAAGTGACCGAGTAGTTCTTTTAAACTATTCATGTCATTAGTATTTTTAAAATACGTATCGTGATTGCCAGGAATAATATCCATGATCATACCACGTTTACGCATTTCATTAAGAAAACACTTACGATTATGATTAAGTGCTTTTACATTAATTACTTTGCGATTATCGTAATAATCTCCAAGATGTACAATTTGAGTTACACCTTGTTTTTCACATTCCGGAAAGAAAACATTCTTATAGAAATCTTCAGCATTGTCTAGAAAGATTTGAGAGGAATTACGAATACCACAATGAGTATCATTGAGGATTGCTATTTTCATTATAAAAACTCCGAAAGATCAGAATCAGCGGTAATTGTTCTTTTCTTACGTTTCTTTTCAACTTTTCCATATTCTTTTACTTCTGCGTCAACGTATTTAACTCTATCAATACGAGTTTTAAGAGAGTCAACAAAAGCTTCTGCTACAAGGCCAGACGTATCATCGCCGTTTTCGTTAACCGCAAAGTCATCAATACCAGAATTAGCAATAAACTTCATTTTAATATCTTGTTGTTTTTTCTCACGAGAAATACGACGAAGAAAAGCATACCATGTAATTTGAGTAAAGTACGCAAACGCGTTAGGTTTACCAGTTCGTGTAGCTGCATCTAGATTATAATTACCAATAGCTTTTAAACAATTTTCAACTGCATCCATAACCATTTCTTCGCGATATGTATAGCGAATAAAATTAGATTTGTGAGACAAACCTTCGGCAATGCGTAGAAAACATTGCGCAACGTAATCTGGTACTTTTGGAATTTGTTTATTGTTATCTTTTGCTTCATTAACTACAGTAACATAGTCAACTACAGCCTGCGAAAATTCAGCATTATTTACGTAATGAATGCTTTGTTTTTTTGATCTTGACATAAGTAGTCCTTTTCATTAATTAAGTATATTATATCAAATAAAGACTGTTTTGTATATATGTATTTTTTCTTTTAAAAAATAAAATTAATTGTTTACTTTTCTGTCGAATATGGTATAATTAATTAAGGTTTTTAAGGAACCAGGATATACTAAGCTCCGTCTCTAGTTCTGTAGTTCCATTCATCGGTGTGACCAACTGACCATTTTGGTTCAGTTTCTACTCTATAGTTTTGTGTACAAACTTTAAAGTCTGGTGTTTTTAAATTATCGGGCGTCAAACTTGAATCGCGCCATATAATTCTATTATTAGGTTGAGCAGCAAATTGGCCATTATCCAACATTATAATATTGAAAGATTTATGTTCCGGATCATGTTCGGAAAAATTGATATCCAAAACACTCTTATCCGGATGAGCGTTATCAATTGTAAAAACATATTCGCCTGGATGCATTCTTTTATCTTTACCGAAAAATTCACAACGAGAAAGAATTGGTTTTTCAACTACTGTCAAATGATAATCGAAACAATCCCAAAGTTGAAGAACATCAAGAGGCAAGAGTTCACCGTGATTTGTCTTCCATACAAAAGCAGATATCGGAAGTTTATCGAAAAGAGCTCCATATTCCGTTAACAAGGTTTCAAAATATAAAGCTTTATATTGAGTTGATTTTGCTGATATCCATATTCCAGGTGTAAACTCACCATGTCCTTTTTGATGATCATAAAGAAATTCTTTACGAACATATACATTTTCTGGCGGTAACGGAGCTACTAAAAATGACATTAGTGAAAAGTATCCTTTGGTCGTCTAAATTTAACTATGTTATCTCCACGTGGATCTATTTCTTCTTCGTATTCGTCTAAATCATCAAGCATTCTCATATATTCTTCAAATTCTTCTTCACTAGCTTCTTCTAGTTCTTCCATAGTTTTACCACCCATTGCAACTCTTTTCATTTTTTCTATTGTTCGATTATAGTGCTTCATAATATTTTCTGAAGGGGTTGTTTCAACTACAATGTGTGCCAGATTAAGGATGTGAATTTTATCCATATCTTCGGTAAATGACATCAATGGTCTAAAGGCAAAATAGGAAATGCCTTCTTCTGCGTTATCTGACTCAATAATTTTAAGTGCTTGAGCCATGACGATAACACCTTCTTCTTGATCAACATCGATGATGTTAGCAATAAATTCTTCGCCACTAGTTAGTTTAAGTTGTTTATAACTCATAGGTCAATATCATATGTTTTACAGTTAAATTGTTCTTTTTGGTATATCTTGAAGCGCTCTTTTCCATGTAGCCATGCAAAGTTTTTTTGATTTTCAGTACTAATATTATCTATAATATCATATAACTTAGTCGCACGCCGATCATCACTTTGTCGTAATCCTCTACCAATTGATTGTAGCACTCTAATTTGTGATTTTGAAGGCGATGCAAAAATAATATTATGTAAGTTTTTTATGTTGATACCAGTGCTAAAGGTTCCAAGACTAGCAACAATGATAGAATTTTTTTGTTTTTCTACAATTCCACGAATTGCTTCTCTATCTGACGTGGCTACATCACCGGATACAAAGAAAACTTTTCTACTTACGACAGCTTTGTCTTGTATTGATTGAAAAAGAGGTTTACCATGTTTTTCTACGTAATTAAAAAGAACAAGTGTATTACCTTTCAAATCTAAAGCTAGATTAGCAATAAACTTATTGCGCTTTTCATTTGTTACTATTTCTGTGATTTCTTCTTGATATGTTTTATTACCAAATGATTCTCTATATTCTTTTGAATAATTTAACACAAGTCGTTTAATATCAAGTTGTGCCAATGTATCATTGTCTTGTAATTTTTTCGTGGTCGTTACTTTATATATCTTACCAAACAACCCTTGAAGTACGAGCTCATGAGTTTGAGTGCCATCCAAGGTTCCGGTAGTTCCATATCTATAAGCAGCTTCAGTAGCTTTATTCATAATATTCATTAATGACTTTGATTTAAATCCATGACACTCATCACCAATCACCATACCAAATTGTTCGAACCATTGTTTGGGTAGCTTATAAATTGACTGCCACGTAGAAACAATAATAGGAGCATTAGTGTTTTTATCTTTACCTGAATAAATTTTATGAGCTAATCCTTTTGGCATATTATATTCTTCGAAATCATTTGTCATTTGTTCAACTAAAGAAGTTGTCGGTACAATAACTAATACCTTTTTATTACTTGTACCTCTTAAGATTCCTAAGTAGTATGATAATAGGACATATATGATAAGTGATTTGCCAGATCCAGTTGGAGAAAGAAGTACACCACGTTGTCTTTTTAGTCCTTCAATAACGGCAAGAAACTGATAGTCTCGTAATGTAAATGGTAGATTTAATTTAGAAATAAATGTAGCTAATTCTTTTGAATCAATTGTATCTTCAGAATATGGCATCCCGTAAAGCGTACGTACTGCTTCATAATTATAACCACGTGATTCTAAAAACTGAACGAGATGATATATCAAACCAGCTGGTAATTCACCGGTACGTTTATCAAATAAACGAATTTTTCCATCCCAAACTCTTCGTTTAAAAGCCGGCATAAATTTATAGCCAGGCACAAAGAATGAAAAGAATTCATTAAGTTCTTCGGCTTGCCCGTAATCACACTCAACGTGTAAGTTAGCCTGATTTAATTTCCGGATTCGAACTGCTTCCACTTGATTATGTTTCCAATCGTTTGATGTCGCCAATTAATATTTGAAACTATTTCAGTTAATGTCTCAACTATTGTTTTATAGTATTGAATCTTTTCTTCAGACTTTTGAATTTCAGGATCTGAATCATAATAGTATTCCATATCACCTTTCATAATTTTTAACCCGTTGAAAGGATCAGGATTCCATCCAAGTTCAGCAACATCCTCTTGACTCATTTTTCCATTGTACCATTCCCACTTTTGTTTAAGTAGTGTCTTTTGAGAAAATTCAGCTCTTTTCAAAAGCAATTTAGCATTCGAAAGTTTTTCAAGATATTTAGCATGTAAAAGAGGTGTATTCCTAGAATCTTCATCAAGCTTCATACTAATTTTACTATCCTCACTCCACTGAGTAAGGATTTCTTTCAAGTCAATCATAATCAATCTCCATCATATAAGATTATCTATACTAATTCAAAAAGCGTAAATCTAAATCCTATGGCAACTGTAATAAATTCTGTACCAGAAGCTGTCGCTTCAAACGCGATATCTCCTAAAACGACTGGCATAGCATCTGTATATCTTATTTGTTTTATTACTGTGTTTGAACTTGATAGAATAGATAGCGTAATATCAGCAACAGAGTTAATTGTACTATCATCTCTATCAAGAGCACTTTTAAGTGGATTATCAACAATTCGACGCATCCAGTCATGCATTTCTGTGTATGCTTTCATATCTTCGTCAAGAATAATATTTGCTGAAAACTCACCATAATCAAGTGCACCACCAGGAAATGGAACACTTCTTAGTTTTCTAAAAGGTATTTCTGCTGGCGACAGTGACATACTAGGATGATTCACTGATTGACAAAAATACTCTAAGTTGGGATAATTCAATCGATCGATCGTTAGTTTAAACGACGTAGGTTGAATATAGTTAATATTTGTAGTAAGTGTAGCCATAACTCTATTTATATTAAAAGAAAGGGCCATCCGAAGATGGCCCAGTTTTTTCGCGTATTACTATTACAGTTGTTTTTAATTTTGGTCCTACGAAAGGATGTTGTTCACTGCAAAGATTCTGTAATACTGGTTTGTACGTGCAGTTGCTAGTCCGTCGGCTGGCGTGGAACCAACAAATGGATTAGATACCATGCCATAACGAGTTTTGAACCCGATACGTGGCTGGAAGTCTTCCTCACCTACTGCCTTGACCATTGTTAATGGAACGTATGGGCAATAGAAGAGACCTGCGTCATATGGGTTAGTACCCTTATAACCAACGTTGATGTAGTCACGAGTTGAGAATGGATCGATATAGACTCTAATACGTCCGTTCAGTGTACCGGCAAATGTGTTACCAGTGTCATCAACATTCAGGTTAGTAGCAAGTGCTGGAGTGTAGTCTAACATGCCGGCAGCGTTAAGAGCAGCAGCAACGTCAGAAGAACACAGGATAAAGTTACCTTTACCACGACGTGTTTCTTTTGCGATAACGTTAGCTTCACGCTCAATCTGCATGATCATGCCTTTGTACTTTTCAACCGACCAACGACCATCTGCATCTGTTGCCAGATCGAAGATACCAAGTGTCTGGTTGGAAGTCTGACGGGAACCAATCTTAGCTTGTGAGTTGATTGTACGTACAACTTCACGGTTGATTTCTGACAGGATTTCAGTTGAAAGGATGTTTGCCAGTTCTGTTTCAGCGTCCAGACCGTGGATAGCTTTCAGATCCTGTGCAAGTTCGAGTGTGTAGTTAGCGCGAAGAGCACGTGTCTTTGCAGTAACTGTTGACTTTTCAATGGTGAAGCCCATTGGAGCGAGTTCTTCTTGACCAGAACCACCAAGTACTTCGCCTTCGGCTGTGGTGTATGCATCACCGGTAACTGGAACATGTGTTGTCGCGGAGTCAAGAATTGTTGAGTCGTTGTCACCATCAAGTGTACCAGCTAAACCAGATGGACCAAGCGAACCGTTACCACCAACAATTGAGTCACCCGAGTAACCAACTGGAGCTTCGTTAAACAGCGCTTCATCACCGTTTGATACACCAGCTTTGGTTTTCTGGAAGGTTGACTTCATTGCGAAGATCAGGCCAGTTGGACCAGACATTGGCTGAACGCCGCAAATGTCGTATGCTACAAGGTTTGGCATAGCACGACGTACAAGTGCGATCAGGACTGGATTCCAGTTAGCAGTGTTAGCTGCTACGTTTGATTCTTGGAGCCCGCCTTCTTCTTTGAGGGCAAGTTCCTGGTTCTCGAGAATTGCTGCAGTAACAGCTCTTCTATGTGCGTCTTGAATAGTACCGGCAGATTCTTCATTCAATACCGGTGCCCATTTCTCGACAAGATTATCGTAAGAAATTACGTTTTGCATTATGGACTCCCTTAGGATTTATTTTGTTTTTTAATGGCACTGAGATACTGACCCATGACATCAGAAGTTTCAACCTCAAACATGTCATCTTCTTCAGTAACTACCTCAGCAGCTGCCGGTTTATTAAAGTAAGATTCTTTTACTGTAGCAACTTTCTGCGCAAAATTGTCAGAAAAATCGATATCAGATACAAGTTTCTTAAGCTTCTCGATTTGTGTTTCTGCGAGATCTTTTGATGCTTCACGAATTACTTCGTTACGCTTAAAGTTCTCTAGTTCCTCGGTCATTTCGATGATCTTACCAGTTGATTCATTCAGCTTAGTCTCAAGCTCATCAACTTCTTCGGCAAGTTCGTCAACTAGGTCGACTTTGGACTCTGGTACGTCGATGTAAGATTCTACAAACAGATCTTTCAAGCTGTTCATGAACTTCTCGGCGATCTCGGTGCGAAGGCCAGCTTGTACAGCCACCTTGTTATCATCCATCCACTGCTCTACTACATAGTTAAGATAGGAATCTACCTTATCTACTAGATCAGCTTTGGTTGTTGCGATTTCTTCAGAAAGTTCTTCGTTGTACTTTTCTTCTAAACGATCGATTTCAGATGATAGTCTAGATTTAATAGCAGCTTCAAAGATTGTTTCTGCTTTCGCTTTAAATTCATCAGAAAGAGTTGCTTCTTCTGCAACCAGAGCGTTAAGATCTTCTTCGAAGTCAGCTTCGTAAGCGATCTCTTGCATATGATCAAAATCTTCTTGATCTACATCTTCATGATATGATGCTTGCATCATCTGCTTTTTCATGCTACCATACATTGCCATAAGTTCTTGCTTCTTCATTTTACCGGCGGAATGCATCATTGCTTGAAGCATACCTGCCTTAGTTTTTGGCATTGGTTCTTGCATGGTGTTATCAGCGGCAGTACCGCCAGGCATTTTACGCTTTGGAGCATCTTTGGCCATATCAGTAGCCATGTCTGCACTCTTAATTGAATCTTCTTCTTCACCGCCGTGTTTCATTTCCATTTTATCGGAATGTTTCATTCCCATTAATTTACGCTTCTTCATGTCAGAATCGTGTTTCATTTCCATTTTGCGGTTTTTCATTTTGTCAGAACCGTGTTTCATTTCCATGATTTCATTCTCGTCATCATGGAGTTCAAAGTCCTGATCCATATTTTGATCTTCAGTCATGACTGACTCCTTTTTCTATCTAGTTTTGAGTAACGAGAGGAAATTTTTAAACTCACGGACCTGAGTCTCATAGAGATCAGCACGTGGAGCTGTCTGAATTTCAGTCTCCATTTTTTCAATTGTTCGAGCTTCAATAATGCCGTTATTCCAAACCCATTCTACACCTTCCATAATCCCATTAACAAATGCTGATGGAGCAGATGGATCTTGTACGATATCAATCGCATTTAAGAGAAAGTCGTTTTTAACGACCATAGCGTCATTTTGTTGCTGCAAACTTCCCATACCACGAGTCGAAACGCCCAGTTGAACACCACCTTCGAGTAGACCTTGAACAATCATTCCCATCGGAGTATCCAATACTGTGGCTTTGCCCATAACATCGTTTCCTTCAACTTGAAGTTTTTCGATCTTATGAGAAACTTTATCTAGATTAACGGTTGGTCCTTCAGGATGATTTAATTCACCGACTGCACGACCTTTTGAAACCTGCGTATTGTTATATTTTTCAATAGCAGATTCCATAACATCGAGCGGATATATCCTACCGTTTCTATTCTTTGCATTGGCTTGTGCAAAAATACCTTCAATAACGTACTTTTTCTTACCGTCTTTTGCTTCGGTAAGAACTTCAATATGTTGATCAGTAAATTCTGAAATGAGTTTCATTTTTACACATCCATTTCTGTTATTCTTATATATTTATAATATTATTATTTTCTAGTTAGAAGAATATTCTTCTTCCTCTTCATCTAATTCATCATCTTCTAATTCATCATCGAATTCTGTTTCATCGTCAATTTCGAAATCCTCAGGATCATCTTCAAGATCATCTTCAGGTTCTTCACCATTGTATACCTGACCAGCTAATTTAACACGTTCTTGATCAATTATATCATCTAATTTTATAGAAACAACTTGACCAAAAATCTCATTAGCTTTGTTATAATCTTTGTCCAATGCTGCTTGAACTAAATCATGTAAGGGATTTTCTGCAGTTTCTACTTCAGGGGTTTCAACATCACTCATTTTCATCTCCTTGAGGTTGTTCTTTATCGTCTTGTTTTGCCATTTGTTCAATATCATCATCTGTAAATCTTAAAACATTTTTCATTACCCATTCTTTGCTAAAGTAATCACCAATGTACTGATTCATTTGATCTAATGTTTGAATTCTTTCTCTTAAAATTTCAGCATCTTTTAGCTCTGTAAAGTGATTATCTCTCATGAAATCAACGATAATCTTTTCTTTCATGTCTAACCAGTCTTGATCAGTAACAATACCCTTAAGAATTAACTGTGTTTTAAGAATACCCATGAAAAGATGTGCAAATCGAGCACGAAGTCTATCAATAAACTTTTGGAACTTAAGCTCATCACGCGAAATTTCACTTGATCTTCCTAAACTAAATTGTGCTTCTTGTTCCAAACGGTTAATCGGAACGTTTAAAGCACGATATAATTTCTTTTGAAAGTAAACAATATCATCAATTTGTCCAAGATTGTCACCACCGGGCAATGTGCTAATTTCAGTACCTTTACCACCTTCACGTCTTGGCAACCAAAAATCTTCAAGCAATGATTGGTGTTTACGATCATCTTTAATTTCACCAGACGTAGCATCGTAAACAAGCTTATTACGATATCGAGTCATAATGTCTTTCATATATTGTTCGGCTTTACCTCGTGGTAAGTTACCAACATCAATATAAAAAATACGACGTTCTGGAGCTCGAGCCAAACGATAAATGACCAAAGAGTCTTCCATCATTCGAAGCTGATTGATAGGCTTTAAAGCCTTATGCATATAAGACAAAACTTTTTTTCGAGTTTCATCCAAAAGACCAGAAGTAACATATGAAACTGAATCAAGAGAAAGTTTTACACCAGATGTTTGAGCTCCTGGTTTTTCTTGAAAAATAAAATATTCTTCTACATTTTCAATAAGATTAGCACCTGTTGCCGGATCTTTTTTCTTTTTGACTTGTTTTACTTTTCTCATTCGAGCAGCATCAATCGAACGTATATCGACGATGCCTTTTTTTAGATTTGATTCATCCACCACAAGATGATGATAAATTCTACCATCAATGTACCATCTTCTAAAAATATCATGGCCAAGTTCAACAAAATTAAGCATTGACGAAATATTATCAAATTCATCTTTAATTTGTTTTTTTATTGAATCTGAAACATCTAAATTATCCATGTTAATTGTTACTGGATCTTCGCCACCAATAATTGCTTCATTAACAATATCTTCAATTGCAGCATCAACTTCAGGATGCATTGCAACACCACGATATTTCATAATTAATTGATGGTTATCTTTAGCATCATAGCCATCTAAATTAATATACTGGCCATAATGAGATCCTGATGCAGTGATATATCCTGCACCATCCTCATCTCGTGCGGGTACAATTGAAGGAGCCTTTTTTGGATCCTCTTCAGGGCGACTTCTTTTAATTTCAAAGCCAAATAATTTAAATCCGCTAGCGTTTTCTGCCATAGTAATTCCTACAATAAAAGGAGCGGGAGCTTATTCCCCACTCCTTTTATATATTATTGTTGTTATGCGTCCGTAGTACTTGATGTCCAGTATTGATACTGCCAAGTGATTGTGAATCTTTCGATCGTGTCATTATCACCGTAGTTTAAATCAATTGCTGATACATCCGAAGGCCAAGCGTCTTTAAAGTCATATGTCTTAATAACAGATTCATTACGATCAAACTGCTCAACTTTCAAGTTAGTAAAGTAAAGATCAGGCGCTTGTGTACCACCAGCATCAGCATGGTTTGCGATGGCATTCATCCAACGCTCCATTGCATCTCTAATCTTAAACTCTGTGTCATTGATTACTGTTACTGTCCAAGAATCAAATAAACGATCTCCAGCAACTTTTAGCTGTCGACCGCGAAATGGGATAACAATAGTCCCAACGGTTGAAGCTGGAAGCTGTGCTGCTTCACACATAAATGATGCGAAGTCAACGTCTAGATCAACACCTAGACCACCTCGTGGATTTGCCAACGTCACCTGAAAGAGGTTACCGCGGGCACCGCCACCGGTTAGCCGTGATTTAAATTCATCTACACTACCTAATGCCATGAGTTATCCCTCCTTTAAAATGCCTGACCAGTTACTTCTTCGAAGCTAACGCCAGTTCTAACAGCTACAAAATTTAAAGTAATGAAGTTGATAGAACGAGCAGGCTTGATAAAGATATTAGCAATAAACTGATTGCTATCTATGACTGTTGGAGTGTTGACTGTTTCGTCAGCCACAATCCGGAAGTCTGTAATACCTCTACGACCTTTAACATCTCTAAGTACTGGTTCAATAATGTTAACGAATTCTGCTCTTGTAAATTCATCATTGAATTCAAAGAGTACATCTTTAGCAGCTCTTTCAATCGCTCTTTCGAGTGTTAAGAACAAGCGCCGTACGTTAATACGATCGAATGCTGATGGTCTTGAAAGTGCTGTTTTATCACCGAAAAGATGAATACCTCTGCCCGGTAGATTTACAATCGGGTTGACGCCTGCTTTATACAATACGTCTCTGCGAGTTTTGTTCGGATTGTAGTTTATCGATGTTACACCAAGAAGTGCTCCACGTCTTGTGCCAGCTGGTGAGAACCAAGGAGCAGCTACACGATCTGTTTCAGCCATAAGACCTGCAATAGATGAAGAAGCAGGAATTTGAATAAGCTGATCGTTGAATTTATCGTAAACTTTTAAATAGTTGCCAATTACGGTTGAATAACTAGAGCGAGTAAACGTGTTTGATGTGGTTGTAATGTTTGTTGTGATTGTGGCATCACTGGTTTGATTTACAACATCATTGCGTGCTGGCCCTGTTACAACAATACAATCTTTACGTGCTGCCGCAATTGAAATGAGATCATTAGTAACTACAGTTTGATCAGATCTAGATGTCATGCCTGGTGCAATTAAGAAGTCAACTTCAATTACGTCTTTGTCTTCAAAAAGATCAAAGGCAGTTAAATATTGACCAGCGCTGATTGTTCCAGAGTTTGTACCTGAATCAAACTCAAAGTTAACAACTGCAGATGTTTGTACAGCATTACCAAGAAAATCTTTAGACGTTCCAGAAGTTGTTGCTGTACCAGCATTACCAAAATTTTTAAAGTTAGAATCAAAATCAATAAAGTTGATGTACTGAGAACGTTCGTTAAGAACATCTTTAATAAAGATTGAAGATCCGTCATCAACGTTTTTAGCATCGGTTGCTACTGATAAGAATGGATATGTTTCTAATAGCGTCCCTTGTGTTCCGCTGAATACTCCATTTACATCAACTACAGCAACGTGTACTTCATCATTTGTTCCGTTACGAGCAAAAGTAAAATCAGAAGTGCCGGGTGCTGCATCAAAAGAGCTTTTATAAATCCAGCCGTCAAAGGCTGAATCAGCAACTGATGGTGGGCAAACTGAAACTCTAATTCCACTACCAAGTGATCCTGGAAAACGTGCTATAAATGTATGCCCGTCAGAATCAAGAGCTGCAAACTGAGCATCAAAATCATCTTCATTTTTAACAGTCGGTACTGTATAAGTGCCTACTCCATATGCAGAAGTTTGACCAGAAGTTGATACCGCGTTTCCTGCAGAAGAATCAGCGATACGTACTAGTTGAAGAGTGTTTGAATAACGCAGGAAATATGCTGCGTCATGAAAATTAATTGAGTGGGCTGTATCCGGTGTTCCAAAAGTTTCTACTAGATCTTCTTCATTAGATACTAATACTGTTTTGTTAGCCGGCCCCCACATGAATTTACCTGCGTACGCTCCAGTAGAAGTCTGGACATTTGGCACACCGCCTGTCAGATCTACCTCTTTGACGACAACCGCAGGAGATTCAGATGGTGCAAAAAGTGCCATGATTGTACCTCTTTGGGTTAATTTTGTGGGTCATAATACGATTGTTCACTGTATGGTTATATTTATATAAAATCAATTTTCATCAAATTCAATCACCCATTCAGGTCTCTCAATCTGATCTATATAATCAGATCCATCGTCGACAAATCCAAATGGCACTATGTCATCTTCAATATCTTTTACTCTTTTCTCGAATAACATTTGTTTTAAATTGATATTAGTCATGTCATTAAAGAATTGAGTTTGCGCAAAAAATGCAAACATAACTAAATTCATAATCAAATCATCATGATTTCCATCTGCCGCTTCATATGACTGTCCTCTGGCCACAAATGTAGATATTTCCAGAATTGTATTTTCATCCACAACTTTTAGTTTTCCATTTTCTAAAATATCTTTAAGACCAGAACAACCTAGTCTTTTAACTTTGCGAGTCATCAATATTCCAATAGAATCTGCTGTTACTGTGGATTCTACATGAACATTTTCATATTCTAATTCATGATATAAACCATTGCACACTACAGATCCCTGATCATTTGATTCTACAATTGTATAAGCCTTGTTATAGACATTTGCATATTTATAAATAATATTCGGGAAGAGCAAAGGCGAGATAGTATTGTTGCGATAAACAGCAACTTGCTCAAAAGGCGACACGCTAATATCGATCACGTTAAATGTAGAATAGTCTTGGCCTCTTCCCTTTCCAACATCAACTGTAATAATATACTCATGCTTTTTTATTGGCTCTTTATATACTAAAAAGTCACCGTTTTCTAAAAATCTTTTAGGATTGTGCGCTCTGAATTTCATAAGAGTTTCTGCACCAACAAGTGTATCACCGGTGCCAAAGAAAGTGTTTCCAAATTCTTGATCAAATTGCAATTGAGAGGTATTGGCTATTGTTTCATTTTTCCATTTTTCATCACGTTCTGGAACATCCCACCAATCAACTCTAAACGCGTGAAATTCATTCACGCCTTGCGTAGATCCTTCCCAAAGTTTATAGAACATATTACCAATACCATTGGCAGTAGATGTAATAATAACTTTAGTATCTTTACCGGCTGAAATTACTGGATATGTGGAAGTATAAAACTCTGCTGCTCTTTCTACGAAAGCAAACTCATCAAGATAAAGAAGGTTGATAGACAAACCACGGATAGAAGACCCAGAGGTTGCAGAAGTAATGATTCTAGAATTATTACCAAACTCAAGCGAACCTTTGTTAACAGCTTTTGATCCTGGTTGCAAAAAGAACGGTAAGTTTTCAAGCATAAGGGTGATACGCCCAAGCATTTCTCTTGCCGTTGCTCCTTTGTTAGCCAAGATTGCAACAGTTTTTTCCGGATGAAACAACGCATACCAGAGCATGTACGCACATGCTGATATTGATTTACCGCTTTGCCGGCAGGCGAGTACAATGTTAAACCTATGCTCATTAAAATTACCAAACATTTTTTTCTGATAAGGATATAATTTAAATGGAACTAATCCCTTATCGAGTGAAATTACCTTTACATATTTTTCTGCGAAATATACGGGATCATCCATACACTTCTTATATTCTCTTAACTTTTCAGGTGTCCATTGTTCTTGAACACCGTCACGTTTGAGATTCGGATTCCCGAGATACGTTCTTAACTGGTTCAGCATCAATTACATCACCTTGAAGCATTCTTTGAATATCAGCAGTAGATCCCAAATAAAAATTATTTTGCTGATTTTCAACTTGCTTTATATCATCCTTTTTCTCAAGATCTTTTTGTTTTTTATTGAGATCCATCAAACGATCATTTACGTCTGAAATATTTTTTATCATACCTGATAGTACTTCATAAGCTCTTGGATGTTCTGATTCTCGAGCTACGTTAATCATATCTTCAAGAGCTTCTTTACCTTTTTCTAAGAGTTCGTAATACGTGTCGCGCGAATAATCATAATCATTCTTAGAATTGTTATCATGAGACGTCACTGTCGGCACCATAATGTGTTGTAGTAAATCCAAAGTCAGAATCACCTAATATATTTATTCCATCTGAATCAGGGGTAACTTGAAGAGTTACTAGTCTTAAATCAGAATCTTGTAATCCACCTTTAATATCAAATATTTTTGCACGAGAATCTCTAATGATTTTACCAGTATTTGTTGCACTATGATATTTTATTCTCATTTCAAAGTCAATGGTATACACAAGAGTTCTACGAGCTCCAAGCTCTCCTTCAAAATCATCAGAAAAGCTTACACCTAATATAGTAACCGGCACATCTTCAAGTATACTTGGAAAATCTGAAAACGGCTTCATCGTTACACTGTATTGTGGATTAAACGTAGGTAAAATCTGCTCTACTAACTGTAACGCATCATCTTGTGTTTTAGCATAAATATTTAATTGAAATGAAAGTACATAAGGAACATCAGTAAGAAATTTATTTCTATTTGTGTTAGCAGTACCAAATTGTGTAAAGTGATTTGTCTTTGTTAACTGTCTCTGGTTATCATACGAAAAAGCTGTAATTTCAAAAGACATACGAGGAAGCTTAATAGCTACTTTTGTATCATTTGTTAAATCCGGATTTTCTCTAATACGTTCAAGATATTTTGATTTTGGAGCATACGCCAACGGAACTTTTACTTGAGAAATAACTGCGCCACTACTATTCTTACGAACTACATACAAGTTATTAAACAGTTTACCAAAGAGAGCAACTGCTTTTCTTGTTTTTTCATGATAAAAGTGTCCACCAAACATTAGTTATTCTCCGGATCACCAAATGGATTGCTTTCAGAGAAGTCAAGGAAATCGTCAATATATTCTGAGAAGAATGCATTTTGTTCATTTTCAGATATTTTATTATCTGAATCAGTTACTGAAAGTATTGTAAGATCTGAATCATTTCGACCGTTACCAGAAATTCTAATTTTAAGAGAAGCTGAATCACTTGTCACAAAGTTACGATAAAGTCCATCACTAGATCCTACATGACCAACGAAAAGAAGATCATCACTATCAGAATATTTCATTACTTCCCCTGACATAACCGCTCCATCTGAAAGAGTTTGTGCCACAAGGTTTCCAGGAACAGTAAAGTAACTTGAAGAATCTAATTTAAGAGCATATTGATATGCGT
>MDTB01188801.1_pt1 | contig 37484 bp, 42 predicted proteins | sample 811161 | NCBI WGS metagenome assembly MDTB01 (sample SAMN05326650, study PRJNA326480) | marine metagenome | isolation source: seawater | place: Mediterranean Sea | collected 2009 | reverse complement strand
TTTTTCTGGATGTTTTTCTAAAACTCTTAGAAATACTTTATCTAAGAACTGGTATTTTTTTCCTATATTGTATTTTTTTGTACTTTGAATATTTTCAATATTCATTCTTATATATTTACTATGTTCTTGGATATTAAGGAATGTATAACCTGTGCTTAATCTTGTCATGCCACCAGCTGTTCCAATATCTATCTTGTTTTTTTTCTTCTCATTTAGAGGGAGAAAAAGGGGAATGGCTCCTTCCTCTTTAAAATTTATCTTATAATCTTTGAGACCTAATTTATTAATATACTCTTTCATTTGAGCATCATAATCAATGAGAGACTTATTTTTTTTAGACAACCAGGTTGTTTCAATCATCGCCTTACTTTTATTAAAAGGTAAAACATAAAAGAAATGAACATTGCCTCGCTGATCACAATCAAAATCCATTAAATCTAAAACATTATTGTTAAAACAATCATTATTAGTTTCAATTTCAATTCCATAAAAATGTTGCCAAAGGTTTGATTTATCTTCTTGTATAGAAGGTACACTGTTAAATAAAAAAGAATTTTTTGTATTTAAATCTTCAATATTATTAAAAAATTTTATGTTCTTATTCTTCAATAACCTATTGTTAATCTTATTGTAAAAAAGACCACTATCTATAGATTGGTAAGGAAATTCCTCACATCTTACTACCTTAGAACCAGAAGTTGTTTTTATAGAAAATTCTTTCCAACTTTTTTTTACACAATCTTCAAAATTATGTGAGCTAACTTTCCAAAAGGACCAAGTTTTGTCTCTTTTATATTCTTCTCTTGGCTCAACTATCGCTAAAGTTTTATCTTTTAATTTTTGATGAATATCTAATTCATAAGCAAGTGATAAACCTGCACATCCACCGCCTTTAATTACATAGTCAAATTCTTTCATTTAGATTTATTTCCTCGCTTATAATCAGGTGTTCTTTCTCTTTTAAATGACTTTTATTATTTATAAAATATAATCTTATAAGGTCATAAAAAGATAAGATCGTTTGAATAATTTTACCTATATTTGAAACATAAATTTTTCCTGCTCTGTTATAATTATCTAAATTTTTTTTTTTCACTATTTTATCACCAATTTTTCTGTAGACACGTCTAGCAACCATTATAGAAAATCGAGAGCTTAGTGGAATAGCCTTAAAAGAAGGAAAGGAACTTTGATAAAATGTGTCGGCGATTTCAATAACTTCCTTAATAGAATCAAAGTTATGACTTATGTAAGATCTATTTCTTTTTTTATCTTCCACAACATCCCTTGCTATATTTGTTAGCTGCATTGCTATTCCTAAATCAATCGCACCTTTCAAAGATTCTTTGTCATTAACTTTCAATATTTTTGACATCATTAATCCAACAGTTCCAGCAACTCTATAAGAGTATATAAATAATTCTTTTCTCGATTCTATTCGCAAATCTGATTTTAAATCATATTCCACACCTTCGAATAAATCATAGATTATTTTTTTTGAAATATTATCTTCTTCGAGCAGAAACCAAATATTTCTAATTACAGGATCAGAAAAATCTTTATTTTGAAAAGATGATTTAAATTTTAAAAATTTTTCCTTTTTAAGCTCTAAATTAATCTCTTCATCTACTATATCATCTAAAGTTCTACAAAAATCATATAGCATCGAACATTTTTTATAAATTTCTTTTGGTAAAAAAAATCCGGCCCAGTTAAAAGACTTAGCGTGTTTAGATAGCAAACTTTTTTTATTTTTCATTATAACAACTCATCTAACACTTTTGCCGAAGATAACACGCCAGGCATTCCTGCTCCTGGATGTGTTCCAGCTCCAACAAAGTAAAGATCCTTGTAAACTTCAGATTTATTATGGAATCTAAAATAAGCTGACTGTGTAAATTTTGGTTGAATTGAAAATCCAGAACCATGAAGAGTATTAAGTTCTGTTTCAAAGTAATCAGGTGTTAAAAAAAAGTCACTAATTACATTTTTTTTTATTCCTGGCAATAAAGTTTTATCCATTTTGTTTAGAACTAATTGTTTGAAATCCTCTCCTTTTTTTATCCAATCTATTCCTGATAAGTTATTGGGAACTGGTACAAGAACATAAAATGCATCTTGACCTTTTGGAGCCATACTAGGATCAGTAGCAGATGGTCTATGTAAGTAATAGCTTATGTCATCTGATAAAATTTTATCATCAAAAATTTTTTTTAAGTGCTCTTCATATGATTTTCCAAAAAAAATAGTGTGGTGAGCTACATCTTTATATTGTTTTTTGGATCCAAAGTAATAAACAAATAAACCCATCGAATAGTTCATTCTCTTCATTTTTTGTTTAAATAAAAAACCATAATCTTTTTTTTTGATTAAGTTTCTATATACATTTGGAGGATCAGAGTTACATATTATATAATCACAATTTATCTGTTGCTGATTATTTATAACAACACCTTTAACCTTTTTGTTTTCAACTATAATTTCAGTAACTTCCGCACTCTTTTGAATTTTTATTTTTTCTTCAGTCATAAGCTTTTCTAAAGCTTCAACAACTTTACCTGTTCCACCCATGGCATAGTGAATACCCCATTTTTTTTCTAGATATAGTATCAAGGCGTAAATTGAGGTAGTAGTGAAAGGATTTCCTCCAACCAATAGAGGATGCATACTGAACGCTCTCCTTAATTTTTCATTTGAAATATAGCTAGAAACTAACTGATAAACTGACTGATAGCTTTTCAGCTTTAATAAGGAAGGGACTTGTTTAATCATAAACCCTAAATTATTAAATGATTTATCTGATAAATCTGTAAAACCTTTATTAAAAATTTTTTCTGTAAAATTTAAAAGTTCGTTAAATCCTTCAACGTCTTTTTCAGACAGCTTTCTTATTTGATTTTTCATTTTTTCTTGATTTCCTGAATAGTCAAAAACTAAACCATCATCGAAAACAAATCTGTACCAAAGATCTAATGGAACAATATTTACATAATCTGAAATTTTTTTATTAAATAAATTAAATAAATCTTCAAATAAATAAGGTGCGGTTATTACTGTTGGGCCTCCGTCAAAGACAAATTCGTCTTTTCTAAACACTCTAGCTCGACCGCCCAAATCTTTATGCTTTTCTACAAGTGTAACTTCATAGCCTTTTGCTCGCATTCTTAAAGCGGAAGCTAAACCTCCAAAACCTGATCCTATTACTAAAATTTTTTTAGCCATTTTTTTTGGCTATTTTAACTGGATTTTTTCTTAAGAGCTAACTTTGTTTCTTCAATACTTTGGGAATAAATTTTATCTAATTTGCTTTTATCTAAGGAATTTTTAAGCAATCTAGTGACTGAATCAATCGCAATTTTTACAGAAGCATTTTTCATATCATTAAAAGCCTGCTCTTTCATTTGTCTTATTTTTTCTTCAGCACTTTTTTTTCTATTTTCAGTTAGTTTATGAAATTCTTCATTAACTTTTAAAACATTTTTTTCAGCTTGCTCACTTGCTTCAGATAACATTTTAGCCACCTCAGATTTTGAACCACTTAACTTTTTTTCGTGTTCACTTAACAATGATTTAGCTTCCTCTTTAAGTTTTTCTGCATTATCTATTTGGTTTTTAATATTTAAAATATTCTCATCCAACGAATCTTGTATTTTTTTTGGTATTTTGAAGTAAATGAGTAATCCAACAAAAATAAAAAAAGAAATAGCTACCCAAAATGTTGCATCAATTGTCATAAATATTTACTCAAGTTATTTTTTGAAACTTCACTGACCGCAGCTTTAATGCTGCTTTCGTTTAATTTATCCCCTGATAGTTCTTCAATTATATTTGCAGCAATATCTTCTGAAATTTTTGTGATATTTTTAATAGAGTCTTTTTTCAACTGGATAATTTCTTTTTGGGCTTTTTCTGTTTCCTTATCAATTTCCACTTCAAATGATTTCTTTTTATTTTGGATGTCTTGGTTCAATTTATTTTTGCTATCTTGAAGAATTTTTTGAACTTCTTTTTTAGCATTTTCTACTAAGTTTTCGTACTCTTTCAATTTTTTTTCTGAAAGATTTTTTGAATTTTTTGCTTCATCAAGATCATCTTTTATTTTTCTATCTCTATTATCTAAACTGTTTTTAATTTTTGGAATAAAAATTCTAGAAGATAAAATATAAAGAAATAAAAATACGATTACTAGCCAAAACGCTTGTGAAGCCCAATACTTTGGGTCCAGCTGAGGCATACCGGCCTCAGCTGTAAATAAATCTGCTTCAAAAAAAACTGAAACAAGTATCGTTGCAAAACCTATTCTCATTTACCTTTTAGAATGCAAATAAGATTATAAGTGCAACAACAAGACCAAAAAGTCCTGTAGCTTCAGCTAATGCAAATCCTAATAAAAGATTAGGAAATTGCTTTTGAGCCGCAGAAGGGTTTCTCATTGCTCCAGAAAGATAGTTACCGAATATTATACCGATACCTACTCCAGCTCCTGCTAATGCGATTGCAGCTAAACCTGCTCCAATCATTTTTGCTGCTTCTAACTCCATCGTTCCTCCTTGTTAATGATGTAAATTTAATGCATCATTTAAGTAGATGCAGGTTAATATTGCAAAAACATAAGCTTGAAGAAACGCTACTAAAATTTCCAAGCCAGTTAATGCTACTGAAAAACTAAGCGGTAACCATCCACCTAGAATTCCTAAACTTATTACAAACCCTCCGAAAACTTTTAACATAGTATGCCCAGCCATCATGTTAGCAAATAACCGAACAGACAAACTTACAGGTCTGCTTAAATAAGAAATTATTTCAATTACAGTGATCAAAGGTAATAAGACTACAGGAACTCCACTTGGAACAAAAAGTTTTAAGTATCCAAATCCGTGCTTGATAAAACCTATAATTGTTACTGAAATAAATATGAAAATTGCCAAAATCAAAGTCACTATGATGTGACTAGTCACGGTAAAAGAATAAGGCAGCATTCCTACCATATTACAAAAAAGAACAAACATGAATAAACTAAAAATAAATGGAAAATAAGGTTTAGCTTTTGATCCCGCTGTATCACTAATCATTTTTGCTATAAAATTATAAATTAATTCAGAAATTAATTGTAATTTGCTTGGAACTAGTTTTTTTTCTTTAGTTCCAAGAAACAACAATAGACATACACAGGCTGCACTTATAATCATAAAAAGACTAGCGTTAGTAAAGGATAGGTCTGCACCAGCTATTTTAATTTCTGGTCCAATTTTAAATACATTAAATTGGTGCATTGGGTTTGTTGCCATTATTAAATCCTTTTAATTATCCTTCTGCATATTTTTTGCTGTTTTAATTACATTCCATATTCCTGCTGCTGATCCCAAAAAAAAGAATATTATCATTAACCATGGTTTAGTACCAAAAGTCATATCTAAAATATAGCCAATTATTGTCCCAACGGCGACAGCAGAAACAAGCTCTGTGCCAAGTTTGAACGCATTGCCCATAAATAAACCTTTTTTCTCCCCATTGTCTTTGAAGGTTTTTTTATCTAACTCCGATTTTGCAATCTTTAGGCGAGTTTTGAAATCTTTTTCGTCTGGCATAATTTTTTAAGCAACTAGCTCTTCGGCTTTCTGTAAGTCAACAGCCACTAACTGACTAACGCCTTTTTCTGGCATAGTAACTCCATACAATCTATGCATTCTAGACATTGTTAGAGCATGGTGAGAAATAATTACAAACTTAGTTCTAGTAATCTTAGTTAGTTCTTCTAACAATGAGCAAAATTTATTAACGTTGGCATCATCTAAGGGTGCGTCTACCTCATCCAAAACACAAATGGGAGAAGGATTTACAAGAAATACTGCAAAAACCAAAGCTAATGCTGTTAAAGCTTGTTCTCCACCTGAGAGTAGAGTTATTGATTGCAGCCTTTTTCCTGGTGGCTGAACAAGCATCTCAAGACCAGCTTCCAAAGGATCATCAGAGTCCACAAGTTCTAGTTTTGCATTTCCACCGCTAAATAATTTTGTATAAACTTCGCTAAACTTTCTATTAATTTTTTTGTAAGCTTCCAACAATTTCTCTCTTCCTTTTTGATTTAATTCGTCAATACTTGTTTTTAATTTTACTATTGCAGAGTATAAATCCTCTCTATCATCTTCCATCTTTTTAATCTCATCTTTGTACTTTTGTGTTTCTTCATCAGCTCTTAGGTTTACAGATCCCAAAGCATCTCTTTGCTTAATTATTTTTTCTAATTTACCTTCCTGATCTGTTATAGATGGATAATTCTCTTTACTTAAATCACTTAAGTCTGAAACTGAAAGAAGACCACTTTCACTTTCTAACTTAAGTTCATTTTTTAGAGAGTATAAAATATCCTTTTTTCTTTTTTCAATACCATCAACGGTAGCTTCATTTCGCGCTTTATTTTCTCTTAAACTAGATAATTTTTCTTGGATTTCATTTATATTACTATTAATTGCATTAAACTTACCTTCAGCTTTTAATAAAGAACCTTCTAACTCCTCAATATTTTTTTTGGTATTTTCAAGATTTTGGATATTTTGTCCTTTGGTAGTAGCTATTTTTTCTGGATTTTTTTGATTTTCTGTAATTTCTAATTTTATTTGTTTTTTTCTATCATTTAATTCAACCGACATTTTTTCTGAATTAGATTTTAGATTTTTCCAATTCTCTAATTCAATATCTATATTTTTAATTCTTTCTTTCCTTTTTATTGAGTCATTTTTTAAAGTCTCATTTTTACTATACGATGTAGCATATTTTTCCTGTAAAGAAGTTATTTGACTAATATATTCCTTTAATGATGAAATAAAATTTGTAGTTTCCGAAGACTTAATTTTATCAATTTCAATTTTTAAAATTTCCTCTATATTGTCTAAATATTCTTTGGCATTCTCCATTTTACCATTTTTGATATGGTCCTTGGTATCATTTACTTTCCTATTTAACTCCTCATACAATTTCAGCTGTGTTTCATTGTCTAATAAATGTTTCATATCTTTAAAAAGTGAGTCAAGCTCAGATATTCCAGAGTCCAAATCTTGTTTTGAACTATCAAGTTTTGCCTCATAGTTTTTTTCTGTTTCCAAGAGACCTGTTTCAGTTTTTATTAAATCATTCTTTTCTTCTGAGATTCTTTTTTCATTTAAAGTTGAGTCTAAAGTAATACTTTTTTCCCTTTCTAAATCTGAGTCAACTACCTCTAAAGATTTTTGCAGTTTTATTTGAACACTTTTGATTCTAGCTTCCTCCTTATCTAAATTTGTCATATCTAAATTTATTTTTTGTAATTTTGCCAAATTTTCCATCTTTCTATCTCGAAGGGGAGCGAGCCTACTATTTTCTTCTTTAAGTAAATCATTATTATGGTTTAAATCAATTTTTACAGCACTTATTTCATCTTCAAGTTCACTTAGTTTTTCTTCAATTTTTTTCTTTTCACTTTCAATTTCTGATAATTTTAAAAAGTATAGACCTGCTTGAATACTTTTTATATCTTTTGAAATCTCTTTATATCTTGTTGCTTCCTCAGCTTGTTTTTTTAAATTTTCTAATTGTTTTTCTTGTTGTTTTTTTAACTCATCTGCTCTTTTTAAATTATTTTCTGCAGCGTTTAATCTTGTTTCAGCCTCATGTCTTCTAGCATGGATCCCTGAAATTCCTGCAGCTTCTTCTAATACAGATCTTCGCTCAATAGGTTTGGATGTAACTAACATTCCAATCTTTCCTTGACTTATTAGTGAAGGGGAGTGAGCTCCAGTGGATAAATCAGCAAAAAAGGTTTGAGCGTCTCTCGCTCTGACTTCTTTTTGATTAATGAAATATTTTGATCCCTTATCTCTTTCAATTCTTCTCGAGACAATAATTTCTTCTAATTCATTATATTGCGATGGACCCTCTTTCTGTTTGTTATCCAAATAAATAGATACCTCTGAAATATTCTTTTGTGGTTTGTTTGATGTTCCAGAAAATATAACATCTTCCATTCCAGAACCCCTCATACTTTTTGCTGAGGTCTCACCCATGCACCATCTTAAAGCTTCAACAATATTTGATTTTCCACATCCGTTTGGTCCGACTACGCCAGTTAAACCCTCTTCAATTAAAAATGAAGTTTTATCAAAAAAGGATTTAAAACCTGAAAGTTCTAGTTTTTTAAATTTCATATTTATAAAAATTTTTCAATTTCTTTTTTGAAGTGCTTATAGTTATGTTTCCCTTCATATTTTTTTTCATTAATAAAAATTGTTGGAGTAGAGCTAATTTTAAATCTTTTTTTTGCATCAATTATTTTTTCTAAAATTTTTTCTTGAATATTATCATCTTTTAGACACGAATTCATATCCTCTTCTTTTAACCCTGATTTTCCTCCAATTTTTTTAAGTGCTTTGTTTATATCATCAATATTACTTCCTGACGCCCAATTTCTTTGCTCCTTGTATAAATTAGTTAATAACTCAAATCTTTTTTTTTTATTATCAATACAATGTAAAATTTTTTCAGCGTTAAGGGCTTTTATTTCAAGTGGAAAGCTATGATGTTCAAATTTAACAATATCTTTCAGTGAATTGTCATTTTTTAATGAAACAATAACTTTTTCATGAAAATTTGCACAGTGAGGACAGGTCAAAGATGAATAAACTTTTACAATTAATTGTTCAGTCTTTACGCTATTTTCTAGAGTTTTTTCACAAGCTGATAGGAAAATAACTGTAAAAAATATGGCGATTATATTAAAAAAAAATTTATAAAGAAAATTCTTAGTCATTTTTATTTTTGTATGCTTTCAAAATACCGCTCAATTTTTTCTTTAATTCCGGATTATTTATTTTATCAACTTTACTCAATAACTTTTTATCAAGTTTCTTTTGCTGTGTATTTTTTTTATTTAAATCTAATTTTTCTTTTATAATTCTTAACTTTATTTCTTTAATACACTTATAGCCAAAAAAACTATTAATTTTATCAGTGATCTCATTTTTACTGTACTCAACTTCTAATTCATTTCCGTGCATTACGTTTAACGTTAAAATTCCATTATTCATCTCTCTACTCATTTTTATAGTTTTAGGGTAACAAATATTTGAAATTTCCCTTCCAACCATTTTGGTCCAATTATTAACGATATTTGAAAAGTTATACCCACCTTTTTTAAGGATTTTTTTTAATCCATGCGGTATAGAGCTAGAAAGAGGCCTTAAGCCTTGTATGAAATTTTGGCTTTTATTATTATTAATTTTTTTGTTATGCATATTAATTTTAATTTATCAAAAAAAATTCTAGCTTGGTATGATAATAACAAGCGACATCTTCCATGGCGTGTTGGTAAAAGATCAACAAAAAAGCTCTATTACAGACTTTTAAGTGAATTTATGTTGCAACAAACTCAAGTTAAAACAGTTATTCCTCATTTTCAAAAATTCACAAAAAAAATTAAAACTTTAAATTCTCTTTCAAGGTGTAGTGAAAAAAAAATTTTAAAACTATGGGAAGGCCTTGGATATTATAGAAGGGCAAAAAATCTTTTAGCAACTTCAAAGATTTTAGTTAAAAGACATAATTCAAAATTACCTAAAACGATAGACAAAGTTAAAGAGTTACCAGGTATTGGGAATTACACTGCTAATGCACTTTTAGGCTTAGTTTATAATCAACCGGTTATTGCAGTAGATGGAAATGTTAAAAGGGTTTTTTCTAGAATTATTAATAAGAACGAAAATAAAATAAATTTTGAAAAATTTTTCGATTTAAATAAATCTAAATTATTTAATAAAAAAAGAAATTCTGATTTTGTAGAAGCTTTAATGGAATTTGGGGCATTGATTTGCAAGCCTAGAGATCCAGAATGTAAAATTTGTAGTTTAAATAAATCTTGTAAATATTTTAATTCTTCAAGAAAATTTAAAAAAAATCAAAACAAAATTGTAAAAAATAGATATTATAATATTTTTTGTTATATAAATAAAAAAAAACAAATTGCATTAACAAAAAAAAATAATCTCGGATTTCTTAATGAGTTCAACTTACCAGAAATTAAAGATGGAAAAAAAATCTTCATTACTAAAGACTGGAAATTTTTAAAAAAATACAATAACTCTATTTCTAATAAAAAATTAAGTATAAATTTGTATTATAAATTTTCGAATACAAAACCCAAATCATTTACTTGGCACTCAATAGAAAAAAATAAAGAATTTATTCCATCGTTTACAAAAAAAATTTTTAATCAGGTTTCAATATTATTTTAATGAAAAAGAAAGTTGCAATTATTGGAGCTGGAATCGCAGGACTTACTTTAGCAAATTTTTTAAAAAAAAATTCTAACTTTGAATTTACGCTCTACGAAAAGGAACAAAGTTTACCACTCGAAGAGGGTTTTGGAATACAATTAGCTACCAACAGTATTTCAATTTTAAATCAAATAGGTTTTAATAAAATAAATTCAGAAAATATTTTTCATCCACAAAATTTAGACTTTTACACAATTAAAAATAAGAAAGTTTGCGATTTAAATCTGAGCCAATTTAATTCAGAAAGCTATAAATATACAACTTTAAAAAGATCTACCTTAATAGAGTTTTTAAAAGATGAGATTTACGCTCAGAATTTAAGATTTGGAAAACAAATTAAAGAAGTAAGAGAATTAAAAGGAAAAATATTAATAAAATTTGATGACAATACAAATGATCTTGTTGATCTCTTGATAGGCGCTGATGGTATTTTTTCAAACACTAAATCTTTTTTTGAAACTAATAAAAATAAACCTAAGTTTAAAAATGCAATAGCCATCAGATTATTGCTTCAAACAAAAAAAAATTTAGAAATTGATGAAAAAAATATAAGCATATTTATGGGATCTAATATGCATTTAGTAGTTTATCCAATAAATAAAAAAAAAGAATTGAATTTAGTTTGTGTTATAAGAACCAAAAGTTATAACCCTTCTACTGTTTTAACCTTGATAGAACGAGAGGTTTTAAGCCAAAATCATAACTTAAAAGACTTGTTTAAAAGTAATTTTAAATCGTGGCCTTTGTATTCAACATCGAAAATAAGCCCTTCAACTAATAGAAAAGTTTTTTATATTGGGGATGCATTTAATAGTTTTCTACCCACTTTAGCTCAAGGTGCAGGACAATCAATTGAGAGTGCTTTTGAATTATTTAACTTAATTAAAGATGATAATTTAGATGCTTCAAATCTTTATTTTAAAGCAAGATTAGCAAGAGTAAGAAATATAAGTAGAAGATCAAACTTTAATTTTTTTGCATTTCATTTTTCGACTTCTATTATGCAAAAAATAAGAAATTATTTTTTAAGGATCTTGATTAAGAGAAAAGGTTTTATAAATAGTTATCTCGGAAAGATTTATAAAAATTAGGCCTGTTTTGAAGATATAAATTTCTGCCTTAAACTATCAATTAGCACAGTAGATCCATTTATATTGCAATACCAGTAAGTCCATCCATTATAACTTTCAGTGCCCATAATCCTAGCAGCTACTTTATGTATAGATCCTTCGGACTCCTTATATTTGATACTTCCGTCAACCATAATTTTAGCATTAATTTTCTTTTCAGTATCAAATAGTGTAGTACCTGGTTTTAAAATTCCTAGTTCAACCAAAGAACCAAAAGGGACTCTTGGTTTAGACTTATTGTTTTCAATTATGTCTAGATAATTGTCTTCAATTTTCTTAGTTTTGTTAATTCTTTCCTGAGCTGCTTTAAAGTATTTTTTATCTTTTTCTATACCAAAATAATTTCTACCCAATTTCTTTGCTACAACAGCAGTAGTACCGGTACCTATAAAGGGATCAAATATAGTATCACCTTTATTTGTAGTTGCTAGTATAATTCTATGAAGAAGAGCTTCGGGTTTTTGTGTTGAGTGAATTTTTTTACCATCTTTTTTTAATCTTTCTTTTCCATTACAAATTGGAAGCATCCAGTCTGACCTCATTTGTAAATCATCATTTAAACATTTCAATGATTGATAATTAAAAGTGTATTTTGATTTTTTGCTCTTTGATGCCCAGATTAATGTTTCATGAGCGTTAGTAAATCTTGTACCCCTAAAGTTAGGCATTGGATTATTTTTTCTCCAAATCACGTCATTTAATAACCAGTAATTTAAATTTTGCAAATGATAACCCAGACGAAAAATGTTATGATAAGTTCCGATAACCCAAATACTTCCATTGTCTTTTAAAATTCTTTTACATTCTATCAGCCATGATTTACAAAAATCATCGTAGTGTTTGAAATTTTTGAACCGATCCCACTTGTCATTAACACCTTTTACTTTACTAGCATCAGGTCTAGTTAAAGTCTCACCGATCTGCATGTTGTATGGAGGGTCAGCAAAAACTAATTCGAAAGTTTTGTCTGGAATTTTTTTTAATTCTTCTAAACAATTCCCATGTAGAATTTGGTTAAAAACTTTTGACATTTCAAGATTCAACCTTAAATTGAATCCAGGGTCAAATTATTTTAAAGAAAAAAAGAGTCCTCTTGTGTTTTAAAATTTTATTTTGACAATATCTTGTGTATCGGTTTAAAGGATTTTCTATGATGGGAGGTGATGCCAAATTTTCTTAAACCCTCCATATGAGCTTTTGTTCCATATCCAAAATTTCTCTCCCAAGCATAATTCTTATATTTTTCAGATAATTTAATCATTAATAAGTCTCGATAAACTTTAGCTATAATCGAGGCAGCACTAATAGATTTTATTTTTTCATCTCCATTAATAATTGTTTTATAATTTTTTATTCCTTTAGGAGAAAAATTTCCATCAATTAAAATTAATTCAGGCTTGATTGGTAGTTTACCAATTGCTCTTTTCATTGAAAGTAAGGAAGCTTGCAGGATATTAAAAGTTAAAATTTCTTCAACTGAAGCTATACCTATTGAATAATGAGAGCATAATTTAATATGTTCTGCTATTTTTATGCGATTTTTAAAATTAATTTTTTTTGAGTCTTTTAATAGTTTTAAATCAATATTTTCATTTAAAATTACAGCTGCTGAAACCACAGGACCAGCTAAACAGCCTCTTCCTACCTCATCAACTCCAGCTATAATTTTTTTATGTTTCAATTTTAGTTTTGAGATCAAATAATTTTTTTCTTATCATTTTAAGATCAATCCATGCAAGCTTCTTTTGATCAGGTTGTCTCATTAAAAAAGCAGGATGGAAAGAGGCTATTACTTCGATTTTACATAAACCAATTTGTTTTTGAATCCATTTACCTCTAGCCTTAGAAATTACCTCTTGATTTCCGATTATAGCGTTTAGAGCTGTACTTCCAAGGAGAACTAAAATTTTTGGATTTATTATTTCAATATGCTTAGTTAAAAAAGGTAGATATCTTTTTATTTCTTCTTCAGAAGGCTTCCTATTCATTGGAGGTCTATAATTAACAACATTGGAAATATATACATTTTGTCTATTTAAATTAATTGAATTCAACATTTTATCTAAAAGTTGACCTGCTCTTCCTACAAAGGGCAATCCTTCCTTATCTTCATTTGCTCCAGGGCCTTCTCCGATAATCATTACCGATGCGTCAGGGTTTCCATCTGCAAAAACTAGATTATTTGCATTTTTTTTTAATTCACAGTTTTTTATTGTGCTAATTGTTATGATAAGTTTTTCAAGTTTTTCTAATTTTTTCTTGTTTGTAGCAAAAGGTTTTTTGTTATACCTATTTATTGATTGATTATTATATACTAGGTTATAATTTATTAAACTGTAATATTTTATAAGTTTTGCAAATTTATTATTATTTTTTTTTGTCATATATATTATGAAATTTAAAACACATATTTATTTTTTATTATACTTATTTTTATTTTTAAACATATCAAATTTACTCTATAGCAGTAACTATCATAACGCTTATAAGGCAGAAAACATTTCCCGATACTTTTCAGCAGCAGTCTCAATTTATGACAACGATTACGTAAATTCTTATAAAAATCTTAAACAAATTGAAAATATAAAATTAAATCATGAAAATTTTCATAAAAATTATCTACAGACTTTAATAAACTTAGGAAAATTTAGAGAGGCATATTTTTTTTCAAAAAAATTAGAAGGAAAAAATCTAGATACATTTGAAAGTAATTTAATTATTGGTGTTTATTACTTAAAAAATAAGAATTCAAAAAAAGCTCAAAAGTATTTTAAAAAAATTAAAGATAGAACCGGAAAAGATCCATTAAAAATATTGGTCTCTGCTTCTTTAATAAACTGGACTAGCTTTCCTAACCTCAACTTAAACGATGCGTTAAGTCTTAATAATAATATTTCCAAAAATTTTGAAAATGTGAAAAAAATTCAAAACGCATTTACTCATTGTTATTATAGTTCAAACCAAACAAATCAAAATTTTTACAAACTTCATGAGAGTGAAGAGGTAAATTTTTCTAGATATAGTTTTTTTCACGCAAATTATTTGCATAGTGTAGGAGAAAGTAAAAAAGGGGAAGCTTTGCTCGAAGAGTCCTTGAAAAATAATCCAAAAAATTTAATTTTAAATCAACTAAAAAAAGATATTGAGTTAAATACTAATAAAAAATTTGTAGATAAATTTGATTGCAAAAACACATCAAATGTAATTGCAGAAATTTTTTACGTATTTGCCAATTCTTTATCATCTCAATCAATCTATAATTTATCAAACTTTTATCTAAGTATTGCTAAATATTTAAATCCTGATTTTTCTTCTTATCAAATTTTATATGCGGAAAATTTTTATTATGAAAATAATTTAGATAAGTCAAAGAAAATTTATGAAAATATTGCAAGAAAGAGTAGTACTTATAAATGGTACGCCTCTAAACAAATTTCAAAAATTTTCTTATTAAAAGAAGAAAAAGATAAAGCAATAAATTTAATGAAAAAAACTTTCGACAATATGAAGAACCCTTCTGTTTATGAAATTTATGATTATGCTAGCTTTTTAAGAAGAAATGAAAAATTTGATAGCTGTATAAAAAATTATTCTAGAATTTTAAAATTAATTGATAAAAAAAATTCTCTCTACCCAAAAGTAACTGATGGTAGAGGCATTTGTTATGAGAGAACCAACAACTGGAAGAACGCAGAAAAAGATTTTCTTAATTCATTAAGCATTCAACCTGACCAAGCGTATGTAATAAATTACTTAGCATATTCGTGGATAGAAAAAGGTATTCATATAGAAAGGTCCTTAGCGATGTTAGAAAAGGCAAATGAATTAAAAAGTAATGATGGGTATATAATAGATTCGTTGGGATGGGCTTTACATAAGCTTAAAAAATATGATGAATCTGAAAAATTTCTTAGACTTGCAGTGCAAATAATGCCATCAGATCCGATTGTAAATGATCATTATGGAGACTCACTTTGGATGAACAAAAAAAATCTTCAAGCAAGATATTATTGGAATTATGTTTTAAATTTAGAAGATGCTGAAGAAAAGTTGAAAAAAACTATTAAGAAAAAACTTATCTTCGGTTTAGAGCTTGAATAATTATTAATGATTAGATCATATTGCAAAATTAACCTTTCTTTGCGTGTAATAAAAAAACTAAAATCAGGGCTACACAATATTCAATCAAATATATTTACTTTAAATTTATTCGATGAAATAAAGATCAGCAAATTAAAAAAAAAAAGTGATCTAGTAATTTTTAAAGGCCAATTTAAGAAACATATCAATCCAAAAAAAAATTCAATTACCGAAACATTAAAATTGTTGCGACAAAAAAAATTAATCAAGGTTAATCAATTTTATAAAGTCACCGTTCTTAAAAAAATACCGGTTTTTGCTGGCTTTGGTGGAGGTACAAGCAACTCTTATTTTCTAATTAAATACTTTTTAAAGAATAAAATTAATAATGAAAAAATTATTAAAGATTTTGAGAAAAAGATCGGCTCTGACTTGAGAGTTTTTAAATATCAACAGATGTACCAAATAAGTTTAAGACAATTCAATAGATTTAAAAAAAGATTAAATTTTCATTTTGTGCTTGTTTATCCAAACTTAAAATGTTCTACAAAGATGATTTATTCAAGAGTAAAAAATATAAGTAAATTTCAAAAAGATGTAACTTCTAATGTCAAATCAAAAAACAATTTTATTGATATAATTAAAGAAAATAAAAACGACCTCGAAAAAATATCAATTTTAAAGTACCCAAAAATAGAAAAAGTTTTAAGCAGCCTTTCTATGCAAAATAAATGTATTTTATCAAGAATGACCGGATCAGGTTCTGCCTGTTTTGGAATGTTTTCCACAAAAAAATCAGCATTATTGGGATTGAAAAAAATTAAAAATAAATTTCCTAATTACTGGTGTGTAACAGCAAAATCTATTTAATTATCAATTTTTATGATATATCAAAATCATACATTGGGGCATAGCCAAGCGGTAAGGCAGTGGTTTTTGGTACCACCATCCTAGGTTCGAATCCTAGTGCCCCAGCCAAATAGATGAAACAAGTAATAACTAACATTAAAATATTTCAAAAATTAAAGAAAATATTTTTACCATTTTATAAAGACAAAAATATTTATAAAATTTTTAATATTCTAGAAAAAGATCTACCAAAAGATAAAAATGTTGCCATGTTTGTTGGGGGATGTGTTAGGAAGTATATTTGCAATGAACAAATAGACGATATTGATATTGCAACAATTTTAACTCCTGAAGAGGTTAAAAAAAAAATTTGACGGAACAGGAATTAAGGTTATTGACACGGGAATAGAGCATGGTTCAATAACTTTAGTATATAAAAATAATAAATTTGAAATTACAACTTTAAGAAAAGACATTAAGACTGACGGAAGACACGCTCAAATTTCTTTTACCGATGATTGGCAATTAGATTCAGAACGAAGAGATTTTACAATTAATGCAATTTACTTAGATAGAAAAGGAAAGATATTTGATCCTCAGTTAGGCCTAAAAGATCTTCAAAACGGAGTAATTAAATTTATTGGAGACCCAGGTAAAAGAATAGAGGAAGATTTTTTAAGAATAATAAGATTTATTAGATTTGCAATAGAATACAAACATAGAACTTTTGAACCTTCTACCATTGAAGCAATCAAACTTAATTTAAATGGTATTAAAAATCTTTCTAAAGAAAGAATTTTTAATGAGCTTACTAAGATTTTTAAATTAAAAAATTTACATGAAATCTTAGAAAGTAATGAATTGCTTGAAATTTTTAATTTAATTTTTCCAGAACTAAAAGAAATGAATCATATTTCTAAATTGAGCTCAATAAGAGAAAATCAATATTTTAAAATAGATACTGACTTAATCTTATCATCTATACTTATCACAGACGCAAAAGATTATGAGTATTTTTGCCATAAATATAAAGTTTCTAATGTAACAAAAGACAAAATTATATTTTTGGCAAATATTTTCGAAAAATACAAATCTGAAAAACTTTTTTTTACAAAAAATTTAAATAAAAAAATATATTTTTATGGAAAAAAAAATTTAAAAGAGTTTGTTATATTTCTATTCTTAAAAAATAAAAATTTTAAACATTTGGATTTGCTTGAATTAACAAAAAAAATTGAGAAGTTTACTACCCCAAACTTTCCGTTCGATGGAAAATATCTTCAAAAAAAAGGTATTAAACAAGGAAAGATTATAGGTAAAACTTTGAAACAGCTAGAAAACGCTTGGATTGAAAATGATTTTTCACTATCAGATCAACGAGCAAATGAAATTATTAACAAGGCAAATAAATTAAACGTACTGAACATCTAAGATTTCAAAATTTCTTTCTCCAGAGGGTGTTTTTACTGTCAATAAGTCATTTATTTTTTTTCCTATCAAAGCTTTTCCAATAGGAGATTTGAAATATATAAGATTTTTAGCCACATCAGCTTCATCTTTACCAACAATTCTATATTTAATTTTTTTTTTATTTTCTAGATCATTTACAGTTACAGTTGAACCAAATATTACATTTCCATTGTTCTCGATCTTTGTTACGTCAATGACATTAGCTCTAGCAATAATATCATTAATAGATATTACTCGACTTTCCAATTGAGCTTGCTGTTCTTTTGCAGCATGATACTCTGCATTTTCTTTTAAATCGCCATGAGATCTTGCCTCTGCTATTGCCGATACAATTTTTGGTCTTTTGATATTTTTCAGTTCCTCAAGCTCTTCTTTAAGCTTACTTAACCCAGTCACTGTTATAGGTTCTTTATCCATTTATTTCCATTTTGCGTTTGGGGGTAATGACATTAGTATTGCTTCTAAGTCTCCTCCAGAATTTAATCCAAATTTTGTTCCTCTATCGTAAAGAATATTAAATTGTATATATTTTGCTCTTTTCAAAAGTTGTCTCTTTTTTTCCAAAGCCTTCCAACTTAGATTTTGTTTTGTTTTAATAAGAGCATTGGTAATATCTAAAAAACCGATTCCTAAATCTCTTACAAACTTAAAATTTTTAAACCAATTTTTATTTTCGTAATCAAAAAAAATTCCACCAATGCCTCTTATCTCCTGGTGGTGAGTTAAATAAAAGTACTTATCACACCAATTTTTATAAAACTTATAATCTTTTTTGTTAGATTCACAGATTTTTTTTAATTTTTGATGAATTTTTAAACTCTCTTTTTTGTTTGAAACGCAAGGAGTTACATCCATTCCTCCACCAAACCACTCTTTTTCAGTGACTATGAATCTCGTGTTAAAATGTAAAGCAGGTATTTTGGGATTTTTCATATGTGCAACAACTGAAATTCCAGAGGCCCAATATCCTCCATTTTTTGCGACTCCTGGAATTTTTGATCTAAATTCCTTTTTAAAAGTCCCCGAGACCGTTGATTGATTAATACCAACTTTATCGAAAACCTCTCCATTTTTTAAAACAAAATAAGTTCCTCCACCTTCACTAATATTACTTTTATTCCACTTTTTTTTAATAAATCTTTGCACCTTACCCTTTTTAGATTTAGAAAATTCTTTCTCAAAATCCTGAAATTGTTTTAAGATCTGTAACTGTAAAAAAACAAACCAATTTCTTACAAATTTTTTTTTTGTTTCACGGTTATTTATCATTCTTATATAAAGCAATACTTATCATTTTTGAGTTATTTAATTAATTTATAAACTATAATTTGAAAATTTGCTTCAATTACTTTAATTCATCATGTATATAAACAAAATAAGCTTTAAATAATAATTATGAAAAAAAATTTTTCTAAAATACCTTATGGCAAAAATGTTTATGACAAAAGGGAAGTAAAAGCTGTTGTAGAAACACTAAAAAACTCAACACAAATGGGCAAGGCAGTAAATTCTTTTGAGAATAAAGTTGCCAAAACGTTTTCAAAAAAATATGGGTTGATGGTTAACTCAGGATCATCAGCTTTAATTTTAGCAATTCAAGTAATGAATTTCAAAAAAGGAAGTGAAATAATAACACCTTGTTTGAATTTTGGTACAGCGGTCTCCTCTATAATTCTAAACAACCTAAATCCAGTTTTGGTAGATTGTAAAATTAATACTTTGCAAATAGATCCAGATAAAATTGAAGAAAAAATTTCAAGAAAAACAAAAGCTATTTTAGTACCTAATTTAATTGGAAATGTTCCAGACTGGAGTAAATTAAGAAAAATTGCCAAGAGGCATAATTTAATGATAATAGAAGACTCCGCTGATACTCTCGGAGCAACAATCAACAATAAACCGACAGGAATATATAGCGATATATCTATCACAAGTTTTTATGGTTCACATACTATTAGTTGTGCAGGCAACGGCGGAATGTTTCTCACAAATAATAAAAATTTTTTTACTAGGGCAAAAGTTTTAAGAAGTTGGGGCCGCATGTCAACATTAATAAAAGACTCGGAAAATATAAATAAAAGACTTGGAATTAAGTTAAAAGGTTTTGATTATGATAGAAAGTTTGTGTTTTCAGAGGCAGGTTATAACTTTGAGCCTTCAGAGGTAGGAGCATCTTTTGGTTTAGTTCAATTAAAAAAATTTAATAATTTTAATAGATTGAGAAATAAAAACTTTAATTTACATTGGAATTTCTTTAATAGTTTGAATGATAATTTTATAGTTCCTAAAATTGAAAAAAACGTAAAAACCAATTTTTTAGCATATCCTATTATTCTAAGAAGTGACGTAAAATTTACTAGAAAAGAGTTTCAAATTTTTTTAGAAAAGAATAAAATACAAACTAGACCTATTTTTAGTGGTAATATCTTACGCCATCCAGCGTTTAGTAAAATTATAAATAATAAAAATAAATTAAATGCATTTAAAAATTCTGATTATATAATGAAGTATGGTTTGTTAATCGGATGCCACCAAGGTTTATCAACTAAAGATATTTCCTATATACACTCAATTGTAAAAAAATTTAAAAAAATTAAATAATGAACTTATTAGATTATGTATTAAAATTTTTAATTTCAAAAAAAATATGAAATTTTTAAAAAAAGTTGTTCAAAATATAAGAAAAAACATAATTGTTTTAACTCACCAAGCAAAGTCATCACATATAGGGAGCTGTCTATCTATCGTTGAGATACTTACTTATTTGTATTTCCGTGTTATTAAAAAAAATAGACAAGATAGATTTATTCTAAGTAAAGGACATGGCACTTTGGCACTTTACTGCGTACTTCATGAAAAAAAAATTTTAAACAAAAAAATCCTTTTTTCTTATGGAAAAAATAATAGTTTGCTCATGGGTCATGCCAGTCATCATGTGCCTGGAATTATTTTTTCAACTGGATCTTTAGGCCACGGTTTACCAGTTGCAGTAGGTTTGGCTCTTTCTTCGAAAATAAAAAAAAAACCTAAAAAAGTATATGTTTTACTTAGTGATGGAGAGTTAAACGAAGGTTCTGTTTGGGAAGCTTTAATGTTTGCCTCCCATCATAATTTAGATAATTTATGTGTTATAGTTGATTATAACAAAATACAAAGCCTAACGTCGGTCAAAAATACTATAAAGATTGAGCCGCTGAGAGATAAATTTAAATCTTTTGGTTGCCAAGTAGTAAATATTAATGGGCATAATTTTTCTCATTTTAAAAGAGCCTTTAAGAGTTCTGCTATTAGAAAACCCAAAGTTATTATTGCTAATACTGTTAAAGGAAAAGGAGTTAGTTTTATGGAGAACAAGATTTCCTGGCATTATAAATCTCCAAATAAACGGGAACTTGATTTAGCATTAAGGGAGATTGACAATGCGTAAGATTTTTATCGATGAGCTAATTTTGGCAGCAAAAAAAAATAAAAACATTATTTTGGTTGTAAATGACTTGGGTTATAATGTAGTTGAGCCTTTCGCAAAAAAATTTCCAAAACAATTTTATAATGTTGGTGTAGCGGAACAAAATATGATGGGCATAGCCGCAGGTTTGGCAATTGAAGGTCATCATGTATTTGTATATTCTATCGGAAATTTTCCAACTTTTAGATGTGCTGAACAGATAAGAAACGATATCGATTATCACAACCTACCTGTTACGATAGTTAATGTTGGAGGAGGAGTAGGATATGGTAATCTAGGGTATTCGCATCACTCAATACAAGATTATGGACTAATGAGATTATTCCCTAATATTTTGATTTCATCTCCAGGAGATAATTTAGAAATTAAGGCTTGTATTAAATATTTGTTGAAAAACCCTCAGCCATCTTATCTCAGACTATCGAAAACAAAAGGCTTAAATTTGCACAAAACAATTCCAACTGTTAGACCGGGTTCTTGGACTCAAGTTGTTAAAAACAAAAAAACTTCATTGAAAAAAACTTTTTTAACAACTGGTAACACCTTACATTTAGCGAAAAAAATAATTTTAGATAAAAAATTTAAGGACTATTCCATTTACTCAATACCTCTTTGGGGAATGAAATATAAGAAGCTTCAAATAAAACTTGTTAAAAATTGGGATAAAGTAATTGTATTAGAAGATCATTTGGAGGATGGAGGATTGGCATCTTGGATAAAGGAGTCTAATAACAAAATAAGCACTTTGAGTAATATTTCATCAAGCTCTATTAATAGAAATGTAGTTGGAAAAGTTGGCTCAGAGGAATATTTATTAAATAAATTTTTTTTTAAAAATTTCGGAAAATAACTTTGAAAAATTTAACTATAATTGGAGGAAGTGGATTTGTTGGTAAATCAATTATAGATTCGTACAAAAATGGGACAATAAAAAAATTTAAGATTAAAAAAATTAGTATTATTTGCAGAAAACCATCCAAAATAAAAAAAATAAAAAGTTTAGATTTAAACAAAATTAAATTAATAAAAGGAGACATTAGCACTATCAGGCAACTACCCAAAAGTGACATAATAATTTACGCTGCTGAGTCAAGCAATACACAAAATTACAAAAATAATAAAAATTTTATTGATAACCATAAAAAAGCTGTGAAAAATTTTTGTAAGATAGTAAAGAAAATGAAAAAAATAAAAGTTTTATATGTTAGTAGTGGTGCAGTTTATAGAAATAAAATTTCTAATTCCGACCTTAAAAAATTTAAGCATACCTACTCGGATCTCAAGATTTATACCGAAAATCAAATTAGAAAGTTAGTTAACTTTAAAATCAAAACTTCCATAGCAAGATGCTTTTCATTTGTTGGACCACGCCTACTAGACTACGACCACTACGCTATTGGAAGTTTTATAAATGATGGCTTGAATAAAAAATTTATTAAAGTTAAAGCAAAACAATATGTTGTAAGAAGCTACATGTACTCTGACGATTTAGCTTATTGGTTAATTAAGATAGCTGACAAATCTAATGTTAATTGTCCTGTTTATAATGTTGGGTCGGATCAACCAGTAGAATTGGGTGAATTAGCAAAAATTATTGGAAAAATATTTGATAAACCAGTATTAATTAAAAGAAAAAATAAAAAAGTAGATAAATATATCCCTAATATAGGTAAGGCAAAAAAGAATTTAAATTTAAGAATTAACTTGAATTTAATGCAGTCAATTTATTACACTATTGGAAATCATTTGAATGAAAAAATCATATGAACAATTAATCGAGTCTCTGAAAGCACAAGGTTTTAAGTTTACTTTTGCAGAATTTGATGAAATCGGCAATTATTTACCTGAAGACTCAGATTGGAATTACAAAGATGTTACGCATCTTAATCATGTTCACACAAAAGTTCACAGTGTCTTGGCAACTGCTTTAGATGACATGACAACTTGTATAAATCTTCAGAACATATCTCTTTTAGGAGTCAAAATACCTTTATCTATGGTTAATTATGAGTTTGATAAGTTTAATCAAATATACTTTACTTCCTCAGGACCATTTGTAATTATCGGTAACACATTAAGCGAATTACATGGTAAAGACCAAACTAAAGTAATTACTAAATTTGCTATTGGTTCCAAAGGATTTGTCTCAATTTTTCATCCATTAATAAAATTTGTTTTATCAAAAAATCATAAGAAATTGATGGAAGAAGACACACCTATGCGAGTTCGTAGAGGTTTGCTTAGAAAAAATGGGCACTCTTTTTATATTCCAAAAGAAACATATCCATTTTATTTTTCAGAGGAAATAAGTAGATCAAACATTTTTTTAAAAAAAATCGATAATGGAATTTCAATTTCTAAAAAAGATCTTTATAAAAAAGGTGAAAAAGAAGAAAGCATAGGTGAAGAAATTGGTATCTATTCTTTTTTTACAACAAATAAAGATGGACAAATCAGCCTTTGGACTTCAACGTGTTCTCACGAAGGTGCTTTTTTAAGCAAACAATGTTTAAAAAAAAATATATTAAAATGCCCTTGGCATGGAAGAAAAATACAACCACTTTTAACAGTCAATAATGAAAAGAATATAAAGATTATTCCAAGCATTGATTATGTTGTAAGAGAAGAAACAGATCATATCAAAATAAAATTTAGAAATGAGCCTAAATATTATAACAAAAAACCTTATAAATTCTTAAGTTTTGAGAATTGAGCAAAATTGTTTATAACTCCAAAATTTTTATGTGTCATTCTGACCCAAAAAGTTTATACAAATTTAAATTAAAAAGCATATATTAAAACTATGGACGAAAAGCCAAAAAAAAGTAAAAGAGATTTTTTATTCACAGCTAGCTACACTTTGGGTGCAGTCGGAATTGGTGCAACGATCTGGCCATTAATTGATCAGATGAATCCTGACACTTCCGTTAAAGCTCTAGCAACTACTGAAGTTGACTTAACCCAGATTGAGCCTGGAAATTCTATAACTGTTTTATGGAGAGGCAAACCGGTATTCATAAAAAGAAGAACTCAATCCGAAATAGAAGAGGCTGAGTCCGTTAATTTAACTGAACTACCTCATCCTGAAAAGGATCAGGATCGCGTAAAAAAAAAGGAGTGGTTAGTAATGTTAGGTGTATGTACCCATCTTGGTTGCGTGCCTCTTTCAGATAAGGGAGAATATAACGGTTGGTTTTGCCCTTGCCACGGATCTCACTACGATACTTCTGGGAGAATAAGAAAGGGTCCAGCCCCAACTAACATGGAAATACCAAAGTACGAATTTGTAAATAACAATACAATAAAAATTGGATAAAAATAATGAGTGAAAAAACATACGTACCATCAACTAAATTTGGAAAGTGGTTTAACGATAGATTGCCATTATTAAGTTTGAGTGCACATCTAATGGAATATCCAACTCCAAAAAATTTAAATTACTGGTGGACTTTTGGTGGAATTCTAACTTTTTGTTTAGCTTCACAGATAGTAACTGGGATAGTTTTAGGTATGCATTATATTGCTCACACTGATATGGCTTTTAATAGCATTGAACACATTATGAGAGATGTAAATTATGGCTGGCTTTTAAGATACATTCATAGCAATGGTGCATCAATGTTTTTCTTGGCAGTTTATATTCACATTTTTAGATCTTTATTCTACGGCTCTTATAAATCACCAAGAGAGATAATTTGGATACTTGGAATGATGATTTATTTATTAATGATGGCTACAGCATTTATGGGATATGTATTACCTTGGGGACAAATGAGTTTTTGGGGAGCAACTGTAATAACTAACTTATTTAGTGCGATCCCATTAATTGGTGATAGTATTACAACTTGGTTGTGGGGAGGATATTCTGTCGACAATCCAACTTTAACAAGATTTTTTAGTTTACATTATCTTCTACCATTTATGATACTTGGTTTGGTAGTCTTACATATTTGGGCGCTTCACGTTCCTGGTAATAACAATCCTATTGGTATAGATATTAAGAAACCATCTAAGGACACCGTTCCGTTTCATCCGTATATAACAATTAAAGATCTTTTTGCTCTATTAATTTTTGTAATTATATTTGCTGGTTTTGTATTTTTTTCTCCTAACATTTTAGGACATCCAGACAATTATATTCCTGCTAATCCACTCATAACTCCAACTCATATAGTTCCAGAATGGTATCTTTTACCTTTTTATGCTATTTTGAGATCTGTTCCAGATAAACTTGGCGGAGTAATACTTCTTTTTGCATCAATTTTCATTTTATTTGCATTACCATGGCTCGACAGAAGCAAGGTAAGATCTGCAATTTTTAGACCTTTATATAGACAATTTTTTTGGATTTTAATGATTGATGTTTTTGTTCTTGGATACATGGGAGCAATGCCGGCAGAAGGAACTTACCTATTGATTGCTAGAATTGCTACTGCTTACTATTTCGTCCATTTTTTTGGTTGTTTTACCAATATTAAGCTCAGTTGAAAAAACAGAACCAATTCCACTTGGAATATCCGATCCCGTTTTAAAAACCTAATTATATGTTACTGAAGAAAAATATTTTTTATATTCTCGTCACTTCTTTAATTTTAATGTCAAGTTTATCAGCTGAAGAAAAAAAATTAATAGAGGTGGATTGGAGTTTCAAAGGGGTTGCAGGTAAATTTGACCGATCTTCTTTGCAAAGAGGTTACCAAGTCTATACAGAAGTTTGTGCATCTTGCCATTCAATGAATTTACTTAGTTATAGAAATTTAGGTGAAAATGGGGGGCCAGAATTTTCAATTGATCAAGTAAAAGCAATAGCTTCTGCAGCTGAGGTTATGGACGGTCCAGATAGTCAAGGCGAAATGTTTACTAGACCTGGAAGACCATCTGATAAATTTGTGTCCCCGTATCCAAATGTAGAAGCTGCAACTGCTGCAAATGGTGGAGCTTACCCTCCAGATATGTCAGTCCTAGTTAAGGCAAGAAAAGGTGGTTCGAATTATATTTACTCTGTTCTTATGGGTTATGAGGATCCTCCAGTAGGCTTTCAATTAGATGATGGTGTTTATTACAATAAGTACATGCACGGAAATAAAATTAAAATGTCCAACCCTTTATCCGAAGGAATAGTTGATTATGCAGATGGAACAAACGCTTCTGAGGAACAAATGGCAAAAGATGTGACCACTTTTTTAACTTGGGCTGCAGAACCTCACTTAGAACAAAGACATAAAATGGGAGTTAAAGTTTTAATATTTTTAATTATTTTAACAACGTTAGTTTACTTCAGTATGAGAAGACTTTGGTCAAGGATTGACACGGAAGTGTAATACATCGCCATCTTTAACAATATAATCTTTGCCCTCAATTCTAAGTTTTCCATTCTCTTTACATTTTTCTAGACTTCCATATTTAATAAAATCGTTACTTGTTACTACCTCTGCTCTAATAAAATTTTTCTCAAAGTCTGTGTGAATGACACTAGCAGCCTTAGGTGCAGATGTTTCTTTTTTAACGGTCCAAGCTCTGCTTTCCTTTGGGCCTGAAGTAAAAAAAGTATTTAAATTTAAAAGATCATAACCCTCTCTTATGAGTTTATTTAAGCCAGTTTTATCCAACCCAATTTCTTTCATAAAATTTTCTCTCTCATTTTTATCTAAACCCATTAGTTGATCTTCTATATCTGCACAAATAATTATAACTTTTTCATTTAAATTTTTTTGTCTACAAATTTTAGTATAATTATTACCTTCAGAAACACTTTTTTCATCAACATTACAGACGATAATTTTCGGTTTTAAACTCAATAATCCTAACTTATTTAAATAAACCTTTTCAGAGAGATCTAGATTCTCCAATCCTTTCTTCTCTAAATTTAAAAATTTTAAATACTTTTCTAAAATATTTATCTCTTTATCACTTAAAATTTTTCTCTTTCCTTTTGAAAGTTTTTTTTCGAGCATATCAATGTCTGACAATAAAATTTCAGTTTGAATTGTTTCTAAATCTTTTATTGGGTCTATGGTTGAATTTACATGCTGTATTTTTTCAGAATCAAAACATCTTACTAAATGAATTATTGCATCCACTTCTTTTATATGCGATAAAAATTTATTACCAAGACCTTCGCCTTTTGAGGCTCCTTTGACTAATCCAGCAATATCGACAAAAGTAATATTGGTGTATATTTTTTTTTTTGAATTAGACAATTTTGAAAGTTTATCCAATCTAACATCAGGAACATCAACAACTCCTATATTGGGGTCTATCGTACAGAATGGAAAATTTGCAGCTTCAGCATTTTTTGATGCGGTTAGAGCATTAAAAAGAGTAGACTTACCAACATTTGGCAAACCTACAATTCCACATTTAAATCCCATTTAGATTTTTATTAACTTTGCTCGAAAATAAATCAATTTTTTTTTCAATCAATGTAGGAACAAGCTTAACTATATTTTCTGTAATTTCCTGAATTTTAGTTTCTTCATCTTCTTTAAAATCTTCAAGCACATGACTATTTACTTTTTTTTTCTCTTTAGGATGCCCAATACCTATTCTAACTCTAGAGTAGTCTTTTCCTATAAATTTATCTATGGACTCAATACCATTATGGCCCGCACTTCCTCCACCAAACTTTGCTTTTACCTTACCAAAATCTATATCCATATCATCATGAAAAACAATTACGTCTTTTGCATCAATTTTAAAATAGTCAATTAGTTCTTTAATTGCTGTTCCAGAATTATTCATAAATGTCAGGGGCTTAATGGCGTAAACCTTTTTTGTTTCAATATTTCCTGTTGTTAAAAGACCTTTAAATTTTGGTTTTTGTTTTGAAAGTTTGTAGTGAAGATTTATAGCATCAATAATCTTCCATCCTATGTTATGACGATTGTTTGCGTTATTAGGTCCTGGATTGCCTAATCCAACTAGTAATAGCATAATAAATTATTTTTTTTCAGGTTGTTTTTTTTCTGTAGCCGTTTTTTTACTAGCAGCAGCTTGTTCTTTTCCTTTATCATCTTTTTTTGGAGCTTCGCCTTCTTTAGGCGGGCTACCAGCAGAAGCCTCAGTAGCTTCAGTTCCTGGTGCAGCTTCTCCTTCTGCTCCTTCAACTGGTGTTTCTTCAGCAGGTTTTTCTGGTTCTTTAACAATTGTTGGTGCTGCAACAGTGGCTATTACAAAATCTCTATCTGCAATTGTAGGTTCTACTTCTTGAGGTAAGTTTACTGAAGATATCTTAATACTAGATCCAATATCTAAACCGGCTAGATCAACAACCAAACTTTCGGGAATTTTATCTGCAGGGCACTTAAGTTCAACTTTTCTTCTAACAATGTTAAGAACTCCCCCCCTTTTTAAACCTGGGCAGTCAGCGTTATTTTTAAATTGAACAGGAATTTCTATTACAATTTTTGATCCACTTACAATTCTCATAAAGTCAATATGTATCGGCTCATCAGACACAACATGATAAGAAACTTCTCTTGGTAAAACCTTTTGTTTATTTCCATCTAAATCTAGCTCCACAATGGTTGATAAAAAAGAGTCTGAATTTAAAATATTTTTAACGGATTTCATTTCCACAGAAATTTTTGTATTAGGATCTTTTCCTCCATAAAGAATAGCAGGGATGAAACCACTCTTTCTTAATTGATTGATTTGACCAGTGGAAGTATTATCTCTTTTTTTTGCTTTTAAATTATTCATTATAATTATTGGATGTGCTATTTAACTCAACTTCAAAAATAAAACAAGTATTAATTAAACAAATCTGACACAGATGTTGAGTTAGAAATTCTTTTAATAGCTTCTGCCATTAATTGAGATATAGATATTACCTCAATTTTCTTATTATTTTTTATTTTTTGTGTATTATCGATTGAGTCAGTTATAATTAATTTCTTGACTTTTGACTTACTAATTTTACTTGCAGCATCTTTACTTAAAACAGCGTGCGTAATAAAAACGTAGACATCAGTTGCTCCTTGTTTTTTTAATTCTTCAGCAGCATTAACTATTGTTCCTCCACTATCAATTATATCATCTACAATGATGCAAGTTTTCCCTCTTACATTTCCAATTATATTCATTACTTTTGACTGACCTGGTTTAGGTCTTCTTTTGTCTATAATTGCTAAGTCAGCTTTTATTCTTGTAGCTAAACCTCTAGTTCTCTGCACGCCACCAACATCAGGCGAAACACAAATTAAATTTTTACTTTTAAGTTTTCTTTTTATATATTTTGCAAACAAAGGTGTAGTGAACAGGTTGTCTACTGGCATATCAAAAAAACCTTGAATTTGTCCTGCATGTAAATCAACAGTTACAACTCTACTAGCACCAGCATTTGTAATTAAATTTGCTACAACTTTTGCTGAAATAGATGTTCTTGGGACAACTTTTCTGTCTTGTCTTGCGTAACCAAAGTAAGGAATTACCGCAGTAATATTTTTTGCAGATGATCTTTTTAAAGCGTCGATAACAAGTAACAACTCCATGAGGTTGTCATTAGCTGGGTTCGAGGTCGATTGAATAACAAAAATACTATTTCCCCTTATATTTTCATTTATTTCAACATATATCTCTCCATCAGCAAATCTTTTGATGTTTGTGTTTACAAGTTTGAGCTTTAATTGTTTGCAGATATTCTTACTTAGCTTAGAATTACTAGTTCCAGATAAGATTTTCATGAAATATGATTATTTATACAATTATTTAATTAAGTTTTCAAACAAATTAATTTTTAATAAGGCTTATTGTTGAGATACACCTTCCATAATCGGCTTCTTCTAATTTTTTAGACCTTCTGTAACTAAAGAAATTATCGCTATCTTTAAAGGTATCAAAATTTATATTTTCTATATAAGACACCTCAGACACTGAAAGCTTCTTATTCACATAACTTCTAATATCAAACAAAAATTTGTTATCGTTTTTTCTTATAAAAAATTTTTTATTCATTTCTGATTCTTTTAAAAAAAAATCATAAAACTCTTTTGAAACCTCATAATTTTCTTTCCCGATACAAGGTCCAATAGCAGCAATAATTTTAGCATTTTTATTTATCCTTTTAAATTGATCAAGAGTATTTTCTATTATTCCTGAAGCTGCACCTTTCCAGCCGGCGTGGATACATCCAACTATTTTGTTAATCTCATCATATAAAATTATAGGAACGCAATCAGCAGTAAGAACACCTATAGCAACACCTTCCATTTTCGTTAAAAGAGCATCAGCAGTTATCTTTTTGTTTTTTTTATTTTTTTCATCAATAAAAACAACTTTGTTACTGTGCGTTTGATGCATTAAAAATAAATTTTCATTTTTTACGCCTATTTTTCTCGAAACATAATCTAAATTTTTTTTAACGTTTATTCTGTCATCGTTAGAACCTAAGCCACAATTTAACTCTTTGTATAGACCTGATGAAAACCCATTTTTTCTTGAAAAAAAACAATGTTTTAAATTGTTAAATTCTTTTAATTTTTTTGAATAAAACATTATATAAATCCTAATGAAATCTTTTTTTTACTTTTGTATGCACATATAACTTTAAATAATTGACCCATTTGTTTTGGATCAAGAAGTCTTTGTAACCTATAATATAAATCTGACTTTTCTTTAAAAGACATCTTATTACTCAATATTTCTGCTCTTTTAAGGATACCAACTCTCTTTAAAAAAAAACTTTGAGGCACTACATTGTTAACATTTAAATTTTGTGTTCTAAGAAAATTTTTTAAGAGATTAAAATTTACTAAGTATGTAATATCAGCTTTTCCAATATTATCAAAAATCATATTTTTTTTGTGTTTTTTTACTGATTGTAAAGTACTAACATTATTTTGTCCTAAGAAACCATAATCTACTAGTAGTAGCCCCCCTCCAAGACTCTTAATTTTTTTTGAAACTAATGCTAACTCTTTAAGGCCAGACTTAGGATATTCAAAAATACCATCAAATTTTAAAATCCCATATTTCCCAAGCTCTTTTAACAAGTTAGATGAAACTTTTTTGTAAACAGTTTTAAGAAATTTTCTTTCTTTAAATTTAAAATATTTTTCATAAATTTCATTATTTTTTTTTTTAAATTGTTTAATCGGGATAGCATCAAAAAATTCATTCCCAAAAAAAATAGCTGGACAATTTTTTAAGGTTTTAAAATCTTTAATCCATGAAATTTTTTCCCCCTTTAAGTTTTTTTTTTGAATTTTAACTAGTTTTTCACTTTTTTCATATAAATAAATTTTCGTAGAATTTTTGAAATGTGGAAATTTTTTAAAAGTGTTCAAAAGGGTTTTGCATAAACGTCCATCTCCTGGACCTAATTCTACAAAACTAAAATTTTTAGGCTTACCTAGCATTTCCCAAAAATAAATAATCCATATTGCTATCATTTCACTGAAAAGAAAAGATATTGTGGGAGAAGTAACAAAATCACCATCTTTTCCAAAAGGATTTTTTGAAAAATAATAGCCAGTCTTTTTATTATAAAGTGCTTCTTCGATAAATTTGTCTACTGGAATTGTTTTTAAATCTCTCATTCTATAATTTCTTTTTCTAGACTGTTTGTCATTTTTTAATTTTAACAAAAATTAAAACACCAAATAGAATCATTAAAGCACTTAATACGCTACCCATTGTAAAATAATTATAAATATATCCCACTTGAACATCTGGCTCTCTAAACTGTTCTGATACAATTCTAAATATTCCATACATAATAAGAAAAAGACTTGAGCAAGTTCCTAATTTGAATTTTCTTGTAAAATTTATATACGTTAAAATAATAAATAAAAATAACCCTTCTAACGTTGCTTCATAAAGTTGTGAAGGGTGTCTCGATAAATTATCAACTTTAGGGAACACAACTGCCCACGGAAGGTTTGAAGGAGTTCCATAAAGTTCAGAGTTTATAAAGTTTGCTATACGACCAAAAAATAATCCTATCGGCGCTACTGATGCTATCACATCTAATAATAAAAAAAGATTTATTCCTCTTTTTTTTGCAAATATGTAGGTCCCTATTATAATTCCAATAAGCGCGCCATGAAAGGACATTCCTCCCTCCCAAATTTTTAAAACGCTTACAGGGTTTTTTAAATAGTATTCAAAATTATAAAAAATTACGTAGCCAAATCTTCCACCTATAATTATCGATACGATTAAGTAAGAAATTAAATCGTCAAAATAATTTAATTTTACAGATGTGGCATATTGCTCATTCTTTAATTTGATTAACTTTTTTCCTAATATCCAACCAATTAAAATTCCAAAAATGTAGGCTAAAGAATACCATCTGATTTCAAAAAAACCAAAGTTAAATAAAACAGGATTTAAATTATGAATATACATCGAAATAAATATCATAATTGAAATTATTTTTTTAATCAATTAAGATTACTTATGAAAAGTTCAGAAAAGTTTTTAAAACTAGTATCTAGTATAGTAGAAAACGGAATATTAACTTCCCAAGATATGAGAAAAGAAATCTTAACAAACTTAAGGTTTCAAAAAGATAGTATTATTGATTCCTTAAAATTAGTCTCTAGAGAGGAGTTTGAAGTATTAAAAAAGGTTATCCAAAGACAAGAAATTGAAATTAAAAAATTAAAATTAAAGAAAAAAAAATCACCTAAAAAGGCAAAGAAATCTTAACTTGAAGACCTCCGTGCTTACTTGTTGATAGTAAGATATTTCCACCGTGAGATTTAATAATATCCTCTGAAATAGACATTCCTAGACCGACACCTGATTGATTTAAACTTCTACTTTTATCTAATCTGTAAAAAGGTTTAAAAACATTTTGGTATTCATCTTTGGGAATTCCCGGACCATCATCGTCTATGAAAACTATTAATCTATTAGTGGATTTTGTTATACTAATATAAACATTTTTCCCATAAGAGAGTCCGTTTTGTACAAGATTATTAAAACATCTTTTTAATGCATTTTTTCTTGCTATCAAAACTAAATTTTCTTTACTTTGAACAAAATTTAAATTTTTATTATTTAAGTCTCTTATTATTTCTTCAAAAAATTCGTTGATATTTATCGAAATTGAATTTTCTTTTAATTGAGTTTTTGAGAATTCTAGATAATCATTGAGCATTCGTTCCATTTCATCAATATCATTTGACATTTTTTTCACTATTTCTTTTTGACCTATCATAGCAAGCTGCAGTTTTAATCTTGTTAGAGGAGTTCTTAAATCATGACTTATTCCAGATAACATTTCTGATCTTTGGGTAAGATGTCTATTAATCCTTTTTACCATTCTATCAAACTCATAGGCCGCCTTTCTTATTTCCGAAGCACCTGATGGTCTAAATTCATTTATATAATCACCTTTACCAAATCTTTCCGCGGCTTTAGCTAAATTTACTATTGGTCTAGTCTGATTTTTTAAAAAAATAATAGCAATTAATATTAATAAAAACGATGGAACCGTTATCCATAATAGAAACAGTCTAACGGAAGATGTTGCGATTTTTTCTTTGGGAAATAGGAATTGAATAATTTTATTTTTTGTTTTAATCCTAACTTCTACAATATCTTTGTATTTGGTGGTATCAAACCAATAGCTATTATTTCCAAACGAAGACTTTAACTCTCTTCTTAAAGATCTATCCATTGGACTAAATCTTCTTTCTCCCTCAACTTTAGGAAGATTTTCATCTTCATTTACATTAATTACAAAATCAAAATTTTCTTTGTAACTTTTTGTTAAGAAGTTAATTTGATTTTGATCATTTCTTTTGTAAACGTCAATTAGAGTTTTTATTTCACCAACAACTGATCTTGTCATACCTTTATTGGCTTTAATCCAAACGCTGTCAAAAAAAACTACTGTTATTGTAATTTGTAATATAATTATTGGAGCCGCAACAATTATGAGCGATCTATAGAAGAGACCTTTAGGTAATATTATTTTAAAAAATTTATTCAATCCAAAGAACATAACCTGACCCTCTAATAGTTTGAAGATATTTTGGATTTTTAGGATCAACCTCTATTTTTTGTCTTAGCCTAGTTATCATAACATCAATTGATCTTTCTTGAGAAATATTTGAAATCTCACCTATCTGTATCCTTGTATAAGTTTTTCCTGGATTAGACAACATTTCTACGAGAACTTTTTTTTCTGTAATATTAATTTTTCTCACTTTATTATTTAAATTTATCGACATTTTATTAAGATCTACTTTTGCTTTCCCAATATTTTTTATCTTATGAATATCTATTTTTTTATTTTTATTAACGATATTTTTAATTCTTAATAGCAGCTCTTTCGGCTCAAATGGTTTTCCTAAGTAATCATCAGCGCCTAGCTCTAAACCTTTTATTCTATTTTCAACTTCGCCTTTTGCAGTTAACAAAATTATTGGTAAATTTCTCTTTTTCTTTATTTCCTTTGTAAGATTGAAACCATCCTGACCTGGCATCATTACGTCTAATACTATTAAATCAAATTTAAAATTAAAAATCTTATCTTTCGCCATTTCTGCATCTATTGCAGTCGAAATAATAAAATTTTTTTCTTGAAGATACTCTTTAATAAGATCCCGAATTCGATCATCATCATCAACAACTAATATGTGTTTTTTATTATTATTTTCCATTTATTATTTTTCTTAACATTTCTTTAAATTTTACTACGGCGTCTGGTTCAGAATCTTTAAAAGCATCATAAAATCTTTTCTTTTGTGACTCATAAATTTTTTCAAAAAGTTGTTTTCCATCTTTATCTAGAAATAACTTCTTTTTTCTAGTATCTTTATCATCTTTAACTTGCCTAATCATTTTTGATTTTATTAATTCTCTTAAAACTCTATTTAAGCTTTGTTTTGTAATTTTTAGTTTAAACATGAGTTCACTTAAACTTATTCCAGGATTTCTCTCAATCAAACTGATTGCTCTAAGATGAGCTGGTCCAAAAAATTTTTTCTCAAACAAGCCTTTCGAATTAGAAAATACTTCTCTGTAAGCATAAAAAAGTAAATGAATAAACTCTTTAATTTGTTCATCTTTTAGATAAAGTAAATTTCTCATATTGGTAAGTTATATTGACTTATTGTATTAAGAAATATACTTTTTTGTAACTAAAAAATTTTTATTATTATTTTATGGACACTGTACCTTACGATAAAAGATCAGGAAAAATTTGGTTTAATGGCGAAACGATAGACTGGGGTTCCGCTAAAATTCATCTATTAAGTCATGGTTTACACTATGCAAGTTGCGTATTTGAAGGCGAAAGAATCTATGATGGAGAAATATTTAAGTTAGAAGAACACACGGAAAGATTGTTTTATTCTGCAAAAAGAATGGGGATAAAAATACCTTATAGTGAAGAACAAATTAATAAAGCTTGTGAGCAAATTGTAAACATTCAAAAGGTTCAAAATGGTTATGTTAGACCTGTAGTTTGGAGAGGAAGTGAGATGATGGCAATCTCAGCGCAAAAAAATAAAATTCATGTTGCGATCGCAACTTGGGAATGGGGCTCTTACTTTGATCCAAAATTAAAGTTAGAAGGTATCAAACTAAATATTTCGTCATGGAGAAGACCTTCCCCAAACTCAGTTCCATGGGACACTAAAGCATCAGGTCTATATATGATTTGTACACTTTCTAAACATGAGGCTGAAAGTCAAGGATACACAGACTCCTTAATGCTAGATCATGAAGGCAATATAGCCGAGGCTACTGGGGCAAATATATTTTTTAAAAATAAAAATGGAGAAATTCACACACCAACACCTGATTCATTTTTAGATGGAATAACTAGAAGGTGCATTATTGAAATAGCAAAATCAAAAGGAATTAAAATTATTGAGAGAAAAATGCATCCTGATGAAATGAAGGATTTCGTTGGTTGTTTTCTTACTGGAACAGCCGCGGAAGTAACACCTGTCTCTCAAATTGGGAAATATAAATTTGAGGTTTGTTCTTTAATAAAAGATTTATCCAAAAGTTATCAAAGTCTGGTTAGAAAAAAAACTGCAGCCTAGTCTTTATCATCTTTGTTCATTGCGTGATCAAGACCTTTTAATAGATAATCATAGCCGGTATATAACGTAAGGAAAGATGAAAGCCACAAAAGTATAATTCCAATGGTTTGAGCGTTATAATCTTGAAAATTGATTATTTTATTTCCACTCTCTCCAGTTAGTAGAATTGCAATAGAAAACATTTGTATGAATGTTTTAAGTTTTGCCAATCCGGTTACCGGTACCGCTACACTTGCTTTGGCCAAAAACTCTCTCAATCCTGATACTAAAATCTCTCTAGTTAAAATTATAATAGCGGCTATAACCTCATAATTTTTTATTGTTCCATTCATAACTAAAAGTATTAAAGCTGCAGAAACAAGAATTTTATCTGCAATTGGATCAAGTAATTCTCCTAAATTAGACTCCTCCTTAAACATTCTTGCAAGTAGGCCATCTAAATAATCTGTAAAGCTAGCTAAAACAAAAAGAAAAAAAGGTATTAAATCTCCAAAGAATCCTGGTAAAAAAAAGGAGAGGACAAACACTGGAACAATAATTATTCTACCGATTGTTAATAAGTTTGGAATTTTAAATTTCATTTTTATTCGTGAAAGTAATCATATATTTTCTTTGCAATACTCTCCTCAATACCTTCTACAGATTTTAGGTCTTCTAAACTAGCAGATTCCACAGACCTAGCTGATCCAAAATGATTTAATAAAGACCTTTTTCTTTGTTTTCCCACCCCTTCGATTTGATCTAATAACGATGTGCTGAAACTTTTTTTCCTTTTGGCTCTGTGGGTACTTATGGCAAACCTGTGAGCTTCGTCTCTTAATCTTTGAATAAAAAACAAGAGGGGATCATTTTTCTTTAAAATATATTCTTTATTTTCATGATAAATTTTTTCTTCTCCCGCGTTTCTATTTTTGCCTTTTGCAACAGCCAATATAGGTAAGTCATGCAGACCAAGCTCATTCAAGACCTCTCTACTCACAGAATATTGACCTTTACCTCCATCTATAAGAATTAATTCTGGAAGAGATAGCGAGCCAGATTTTTCTTTTATTGCCTTTGAAAACCTTCTAAATAAAACTTCCTTCATCATTCCATAATCATCATTTCTGATTTTTTCATTCTTAATATTAAACTTTCTATATCTTTTTTTTACAAATCCTTCATCACCAAAACATAT
>MDTB01097960.1_pt1 | contig 37484 bp, 32 predicted proteins | sample 811161 | NCBI WGS metagenome assembly MDTB01 (sample SAMN05326650, study PRJNA326480) | marine metagenome | isolation source: seawater | place: Mediterranean Sea | collected 2009 | reverse complement strand
TATAACTACCTTTAAGAGTATCAACAAACCTTCCAAAACTTTTCATTAGTTCATCAGTTTTTATTTTTTTTAAATCACCAATTATTACTGCTTTACCTCCACCCAAATTTAAACCTGAAATAGATGCTTTAAGAGTCATTCCTCTTGATAATCTTAAAACATCATTCAAAGCAAGTGATTCTGAATCATAGTTCCACATTCTAGTTCCTCCTAAAGCTGGGCCTAAAACTGTACTATGAATTGCTATAATAGCTTTTAAATTAGTTTTAGAATCAGTACAAAAAACTATTTGTTCATGCCCCATAATAGCCATTTGGTTAATAATTTGGTTATTAATTGAATTAGGGTTATTAATTTTAAAAACTTTCATGAATGAATAAAGTGAAATTAGAGTTTAAAAAATCCGAAGATTTAAAAAATGATATGTAATTTTATAAAATAATATCATTCAGCAAAAATACCTTTTTTTTATGATATTAAAAATTTACTATTTATGAAGGAGCTTAATTATCTCGTAAAATTTTTTTTAAAATATAAATTTCGCTTTATTTTAGGTATCTTTTTTATTTTCCTTTCTAATATTTTTGGATTATACCCTCCAATTTTTATCGGTAACTCATTTGATTTAATAATTGAAAAATTTAATTCTGATGAAGTGATCTCTAATTCTGATAAAAAAGAAATAGTTCATAATCTTTTAAAATATTCATTGTTTGTTTTTTTGTTTGCGGTTGGAAAAGGTTTTTTCATGTTTTTGATGCGTCAAACCATCATAGTAATGTCTAGATTGATTGAATTTGATATTAAAAACGAAATCTATAAGCACTATCAATCCCTAAACGTAGACTTTTATAAAAAAAATAGAACAGGAGACATTATGAATAGAGTAAGTGAAGATGTTTCTAAAGTTAGGATGTTTATAGGTCCAGCAATTTTATATTCTTCCAATTTAATTATAAGTATTTCTCTGATAATTCCAGTAATGTATAAAATAAATCCTAAATTAACATTTTATATATTATCTCCGTTACCAATTCTAGTTTTTACTATTTACAAAGTGAGTAATCTAATGAATAAAAGAAGTGAAGTTGTTCAGAGACAATTATCTGTTATTTCTAACATTAGTCAAGAATCTTTTTCAGGAATTAAAATTATAAAATCTTTTAACAATGAAAATTTCATAAAAAATAAATTTCAAGAACAATCAAATATATATATGGAGAAAAACTTATCTTTAGTTAGAGTAAATGCTCTTTTTTTTCCTTTGATGATACTATTAATTGGAACCAGTAGTATCCTGACAATATACATTGGTGGAATAGAGACTATAAATGGTAATATAAGTATTGGAAATATTGCTACTTTTTTAATATTTGTTAATATGTTAACTTGGCCAGTAGCATCTTTAGGGTGGGTAACCGCAATTGTACAAAGAGCTGCAGCTTCTCAAAAAAGAATTAATGAATTTTTATATGAAAAATCATTTTTAAAAAATTCAGAGAAAAATTATGAATTTGAATTTAAAAAAATAAAATTTGAGGATGTATCATATGAATACAATGAAACCAAGATTAAGGCAATAAAAAATATTAACTTTGAACTTAAAAAAGGAAATATATTAGGAATTATTGGTAAGGTTGGCTCAGGAAAAAGTACATTAGTTGATTTAATCCCAAGAATTATTGAGCCCAGTAAAGGTCATATATTTATCAATAACCATGATATTAAGTCAATAAATTTAAATAGTCTTCGAAATGATATTGGATATGTTACTCAAGATTCGTTTTTATTTTCTGATACTATTTATAATAATATAACATTTGGAATAGATAAAATAGATCAAAAAAAATTTAATACAGTTACTAAATTAACCAACGTAGAAAATTTTGTAAAGAAATTTAAATATGGATATGAAACCTTAATTGGTGAAAGAGGCGTTACTCTTTCTGGCGGTCAAAAACAAAGAATATCAATAGCCAGAGCAATGATAAAAAATCCTAAAATTTTAATACTAGATGATTGTTTTTCATCGGTTGATTCTAAAACTGAAAAAACAATTTTAAAAAATATCATAAAACATAAGAAAAATCAATCAATTATTATTATTTCACAAAGAACTGCTACACTAAAATATTCAGATAATATAATAGTTCTTGAAAATGGAAAAATTGTTGAAAATGGAAAACATGATTTATTAATTACTAAAAATAAATTTTATTCAAATATTCATAAAAGTCAAACTATTTCGTAATTATTTTTTTTTTTAAGATTTTTTTTTAAGATTTGATATATAATTAATATTACTATGGAAGAAAAAGACAACAAAACAAATGAAATTTTTTCAAAAATTTTAAGAGCTGGGAGAAGAACTTACTTTTTTGATGTTAGATCAACACGAGCTGAAGATTATTATTTAACTATTACAGAAAGTAAAAAGCATACTAATGATGACGGAACAAGTTATTATAAAAAACATAAAATTTATTTGTATAAAGAAGATTTTAATGGTTTTAAAGAAGTTTTAGATGAAGTAACAAAATACATCATTAAAGAAAAAGGTGAAGAAGTTATCTCCGACTTTAAACCAAAAGAAAATTTTGAAAATATAGAAGATAAAAAAGATAGTAAAAAAGATAGTGATTCTTTTACAAATATTGAATTTGAAGATATTTAGAAAAAATTATCGATTTAATTCATTTTTTAAAAGACTTATAGTCTTATAAATTTTAATTTTATTTTTATCACTGCATTCCTCTAAAATTACTTTACTTAATTCACTTGAATTAGAATTAGGATCAATTTCCTTAAGTTTAGAATTAATTAAACTTATTAACTGATTTTTAGAGAAAGTAATTAATTCCCATGATTCATCAGAAATGTATAATTGCTGGGACATATTATGTTCAAACTCTTCTCTTATAGTTTTTATAAGTATTTTATATAACACTCTAGAAGTACATGAATTATTTTTTTGAATTCTTATCAGAATATTTTCAGGTTTTATTCTCTCCATAAATAAAACTAATCTTTCAAGAGACTGAATTTTCAATATATCCATATCAGGTCTAGATTTAAAATTAGTCTTATTGATATTTTTAATTTTTTTTGAGATAGTGTTAATTTTAAGATTAATAAATATTATAATAAATACAATATTAATTAGACTGATTAAAATTATTACAGATATAAAAGAAAAATAACTCATTAATATTAATATTTGTAGGATAATATTGTTTCAATTATAATAGAGGTACATTCTAACATTTCAGATTCATTTATAACAAGTGGAGGAGCAAATCTGATAATATTGTCATGAGTAGGTTTAGCAAGAAGTCCTCTTTCCATTAATTTAAGACATATTTCCCAAGCAGCATTATTTTCAGATACTATTTCAATAGCGTTTAATAATCCCTTACCTCTTACATCTTTTATAAAAGGAGAATCAATTTTAAAAAGTTTATCTCGAAAAATTTGTCCCATTCTGTATGCATTTTCAGGTAATTTTTCATCAATAATTACTTCCAAAGCAGTTTGTGCAACAACACAAGAAAGAGGATTACCTCCAAAAGTAGAACCATGCTCACCTGGTTTAATACACATCATAATTTCATCATCAGCTAAAACAGCTGAAACTGGGAGTACACCTCCAGATAAAGCCTTACCTAATATTAGTATGTCAGGTTTAGCATTTTCATAATCAGTTGCAAGCATTTTACCTGTCCTGCCAATTCCAGTTTGAACTTCATCTGCAATAAACAAAATATTATGTTTTGAACATAAATATCTAACTCCAGATAAATAACCATCATCAGGGACTATTACTCCCGCTTCCCCTTGAATAGGCTCAACCATAAAAGCACAAATATTTTTATTTTTTTTAAATATTTCCTCTAATGAATTTAAATTATTATAAGGTACATTTATATAACCAGGCATATATGGTCCGAAATTTGTGTAAGAAACTGGGTCATCAGAACTAGAGATAGCTGCAAGTGTTCTTCCCCAAAAATTACCATTTACAAAAACAATTTCTGCTTTATTTGTTGGTATTTTTTTTCTTAAGTATCCCCATTTTCTTGCTAATTTTACTGCAGTTTCACCACCTTCAACTCCAGTATTCATAGGAAGTAACTTATCATAATTAAAAAGTTTTGTTACAAATCTTTCATATTTACCGAGTATATCATTATGAAAAGCTCTAGAAGTTAGAGTAAGGTTTTTAGATTGTTTTAAAAGAGAATCAATTATTTTAGGATGACAGTGACCTTGATTTACTGCCGAATAAGCAGATAAGAAATCAAAATATTTTTTCCCTTCAACATCCCACAAATAAATTCCTTTACCTCTTGAAAGTACTACGGGTAAAGGGTTGTAATTGTGAGCACCAAATTTTTTTTCTAAATTAATTATTTCAATTGAATTCATGTAAAAATTTAAATTATGGTTATTTATCCTTAAACTTGAGGGATAGAGAATTTACGCAATATCGTAAACCAGATTTTGTGGGACCATCATCAAAAATATGTCCTAAATGAGATTTACAATTAGCACAAATTATTTCAGTTCTTATCATACCAAATGAAAAATCTTTCAATTTAGTAATTTTACCTTCAATTGAGTTGTCAAAAGATGGCCATCCACAATCGGATTTAAATTTAGATTTTGATTCAAATAAATCTTCGTCACACCCCTTACATTTATATGTTCCATCTTTAAAGTGAATATTATATTTACCAGAAAAGGGGTATTCTGTTCCTTTTTCTCTGAGTATTTTATATTCATCATCAGTTAACTTATTTCTCCAATATTTTTCAGAATTCATAAGATTAAAATTATCATTTTGAGCTAAAATAAAATTTGTAAAAAAAATAAGAATATATTTGAACATTAAAATAATTCTCTTTTGAATATATATCTAGTTATAAATATTCCATTACCATCTTCTTTACCTGAATCCCTCTCTACTCCACTAACAACAGAAAATAATTCCCAACCTTCAATAGCAAGGGTTGATATCATGTTTGAGAGTATACCATCATTACTTGCAATATTTTGAAAATTAATTCCCGCCAAACTGTAAAAGTTCAATAACTTAACTTCAGAAAAATTATCTGTTTTTAATGATGATCTCTTGTTCTTTATTTTATTTGTAGATTTTGATTTCATTTCATCATAATTAAAATAATTATCATAATTTTCTACAATTCTTGATCTACCCAAACCACCGGGAACAATTGACTCAACGCTAGTTATAACTTTATATTCAAAATTAACTTTTTTGAAACCTCTATTATTTTGAGAAAAGACATTGGTGGAAAATATTAATACAACTATGCAAAATAATTTTTTCATATAATTTTTTTTTAATGTTAATTTAAGATTAAAAATAACTTTGTTAATATACTTAAAAACAAACTTAAATATTCTTTAAAGTTAACTAAATTTAAAATATTTATTTGAAATATTTAATATAATCAGTTATTTTGAGAATAATCCAAAACTTGATTAGAATGCATTTTAATTAAATAGCCTTTACCAGGTTTTAAGTTACCAAGTCCATTATAATTATACAATGGAAAATAAACTTGCCCTAAAACATCTTTTACAATCAAAATTTCGTCTACAATTTCTTGAAATATTGACTCTGCTTCTAAAGAATTTTTTCTCAAATAAGAAATCATTGACCATCCTTCATTTAAATGGATTGGATTGTCCTCTGGATTCATATATTTTCCACACAAGTGTAATTCTTGAATATTATTCAACTTCAATAAATACCCTTCTTTAAATTTCAGATCACCAATTGAATTGTAATTCCAATCAGGAAGGAAAACATTACCCAAATAATCCTTAACAATGACTAAATTATTATTTATCGTTAATTGATTTAAAACTTGGTCAATACTATTATCAGAAAAATTAAGATAGGTTGAGAAAATATTCCAACCACTATTTAAAGATATTTCTTGACAATATTCAAAACAATATATACTATCTAATTGTGAATTTCCCTCGAAAATAATATTATTATTATTATCAATCAATTTCCATAAAACTTGACTCTGAATACTATCTGAATTAAAATTAATATTTAAGCAATCTACTTCCTTATCAACACAAATTGTATCTGTCAATTCGTATCCATTATTAAACTCAAATGTTTCACCATCAATATTTAGCTGAACCCCTTGAAATTCATCTCCTGAGATAACATTCATCACGACAATAAAAGTATTTTGAAGAGAATCGTCAAAACAAAAACTTGGAATTAATTTCACATCTAAAATATTATCTTCGTAATATGTTGAGTCAATACTGATAACTTTTTCGAAATAGTTATCTTTATTAAAAGAAATAAAATAATTATCACCTAAAATTGAACCCGAAGAATAATATCCTAAAAAATTAGAATAATTAGTATGATTTGAATTAGAAAATTTTATTTCAACATCTTGGATTGGTAAATCTGAATATTTATCATAAATATTCCCCTCAAATCTAATTGCATTTTCATAACTAGGCTCTAATATAAATAGTCCATTTTCAATATCTGAAACTAATAATTTACCAGAAGGTAAATATGGATATACCCCCCATGCACCATGAAACCCTGAACCAGAATAATCTATTGAAGTATCATAATATCCTACCTCCACTAAATTATTTGGATTATTAGCATCAATTATTGTTACGCCAGAGGTGTAATACGACGTAACTAAAAAATTATTTATAAAAAATGTATTATGAGGTATTACATTATGAGAATTTGACCACGATTGAATTCTATCAAGTTCTTGAATATTTAAAATATTTGATACATCATAAGAAGTTATATGAGCACCAGTTACTTCATCAGTTGTAAATAAATAGTGATTATCATCAGAAATCCAACAGTTATGAGAAAAGTAATTAGGTGTATATTGAGATGCTAATAGGACAGGATTTGATTTATCTGTGACATCAATTACTTGAAAAGAACCAATCGTTGTTGACGAAGCCCACATTGTATCACCTCTAACCATTCCATCGTGAATAGGATTAAGTGAATACTCTCCTAAAAAGGAAGGATTATATGGATTAATTAAATTATAAAATTTAACACCAATATTTCCATAATCTGGATTAAAAACATATAAAATTTCATTTTCATCTATATAAATATTATGTGCATTTAAAAACCCTAAATTCAAATTTTCAAAATAAAATGTATCAACTAAAGGCGATAAAATTCCATTAATATCAAAAATTTGAAGTCCACCAGATGTTTCATTTACGCAATAGACATAATTTCTATTAGTTTTAATATCTCTCCATTCAGAATTGGGTCCATCAAAAAATGCTAATTCAACTGGATTTAATGAATTAGTTACATCAACAACTGAAATTCCATCATATACTCCAACAATAGCTAACTCTCTAACTCCATCACTATATCCCCAGATATCACTTAACTCAGAATCATAAACATAATGGGATAAATATTGAATATTTAAATTATCTTGAGGAAATGCAAGGAAACTTGTAAACAAAAATATGAATAGAAAAATCATTTACAATTAATAGTTATTAAAAAAAAAGCCTAATTTCTTAGGCTTATATGCGGTCTGGACGAGACTCGAACTCGCGACCCCCTGCGTGACAGGCAGGTATTCTAACCAACTGAACTACCAGACCATTTGTTAAATAATAACTTCAAATATAATTTATTTTTAATATTCCTCAAATCCAAATTAAAATTTATTTAAAAAATTAATTACTAATTGATATTGAATATAGAGCTAAATCATATGAATTTAAGCCAAATCCACTTACTGAAGAAGTACAACTTTTAGAGATTATTGAAATATGTCTATAATCTTCTCTTGAAGATGGATGAGTAATATGAACTTCAATACATGGTGTTTCAACTGATGATATGGCATCAGATATGGCAACAGAAGTATGACTGTACCCCCCTGCATTAATGATTATATAATCATAACTAAAGCCAACTTCATGAATTTTATTTATCAATTCGCCCTCTATATTACTTTGAAAATAATGAATTTTTAATTTCTCATATTTATTTCTAATCTTACTAAGAAAGTCCTCAAATTTAATTTTACCATACAAATGAGGTTCTCTTAAACCTATGAGATTTAAATTAGGTCCATTTATTATTATCACTTTCATATATTTGTAAAATTAGAGCAATTTAATAAATGAATTGGAAAACAGTACTTAAAGAATTTAAAAATTATCTCATTCTTGAGAAGGGATTATCAAAAAATACAATTGATGCATATGTAAGAGATGTAAAAAAATTAGAAAATTTCATTACAACAAATTTCAAAGCAAAAAAAATAATTAATATTGATCAATATGATTTAAGTTTATTCATAAAAAAACTTAATACTGAAAATAAAAGTAGAATGAGTCAATCTAGAATAATTTCTGGGATAAAATCATTTTTTATTTTTTTACAAAATCAAAATAAAATATATTCCAATCCAATACTCAAGATTGACAGACCCAAAATAAGTAAAAAATTACCAGATATATTAAGTAAAGAAGAAATTGATCAAATAATTAAATCAGTAGATTTATCCTCATTTTATGGAGAAAGAAATAGAGCAATATTAGAGGTTTTATATTCATGTGGAGTAAGAGTGTCAGAATTAGTTAACCTCAAATGTTCCAAATTAAATATAACCGAAAAATTTATTATTGTTAAAGGTAAAGGTAATAAGGAAAGAATCATCCCATTAAGTGAGATTTTATTAAATTATATTAATTCATATTTTAATAACTATAGAAGTAACATTAAAATAGCTTTAGGATGCGAAGATTTTATTTTTCTGAGTAGAAGAGGACTAAAATTAACTAGGATGATGATATTCAATATAGTTAAAAAACATGTAATATTATCTGGCATTAAAAAAAAAATAAGTCCTCATTCATTTAGACATTCTTTTGCATCACATTTAATCACTGGAGGAGCTAACTTAAGAGCTATTCAAACAATGCTAGGACATGAAAATATTAGTACAACTGAAATTTATATGCACCTTGACAAAAATTTTATCAGAGAAGAAATATTATTACATCACCCAAGGAAATGATGAATTATCCTCATCCCAATATTATAAAATTATATTTTTTAAAATCGATTCAATGGTTTATGATTATTATGCCATTAATTATTCTTTTTTTTGAAAGCAATGATTTAAATTTTACTCAAATTATGATTTTGCAGGCAACGTACTCATTTGCTACAGCAATTTTTGAAATTCCTTCTGGATATACTGCAGACTTAATCGGTAAAAAAAAATCAATATTTTTGGGTTCATCTTTAAGTTTTATTGGATTTTTAATTTTTTCGCTTTCAAATTCCTTTGTACCTTTTTTAATAGCTGAAATTATTTTAGGTATAGGAAATAGCTTTATTTCTGGATCAGATTCAGCATTATTATTTGATTCATTAAAAGAAGTAAATAAGTCAGAAAAATATCTTAAATATGAAGGAATTAATATTTCAATTGGAAATTTTTCTGAGGCTTTATCTGGAATTATCGGAGGTCTACTGGCAAGTATTTCAATAAGGTATCCTGCAATAGCTCAAGTAATCATAGCTTTTATTGCAATACCAATTTCTTATCAATTGACTGAACCTAAAGTTAAGGACAGAAAATTATCACTATCTATAAAAAATTACAGAAATGTAATTAATTATATTATGAAAGATAGTAAACTAATATTTTATATAATTTTTTCCTCAAGTATTGGACTTGCTACTTTGATTATGGCATGGTTAATTCAACCGTTACTTATAAAAATTGGAATTGAATATAAATATTATGGTTTTATTTGGGCATTTTTAAATATTATTGTCGGATTTTTTTCATTAAATGCATCAAAAATATCTTCAAAAATCTCTAATAAAATCAGTTTAATTGTAATATCAATTATTTCAATCATCACATATTTAATTTTATTTTTTGAAAATAATTTAATGATTGTATTAATAATATTCTTGTTTTATTCTAATAGAGGTTATGCTACTCCATATTTAAGAAATGAAATACAAAAAAACACTTTATCTGACATAAGAGCAACAGTAATGAGTATAAGAAATTTAACCATTAGGTTTCTATTTGTGATAACTGCTCCTTTTGTGGGAATAATTTTAGACAATTTTGGTCTAAACTATTCTTTTCTTTTTGTAGGGACACTTTTATTTATAATTCTATTTTTTTTGCTAAATTTATTTACATATAACAAAACCTAAATTTAATGTTCAAAAAAATTTTATTTTTTTTAATAATTGCCAGCAATGTTTTTTCTCAAGAAAAAGAAGTAATAATAAAATTTAATCATTTATTTAAAAATGATTTAATTCAAACTAATGTTAATTTTATATACGAAAACACAGAAAATACTTTTAATATTTCATTTAACAGAATTGAATTTTATATTCATTTAATTAGTTTAAATGATAACTCTGGAAATTCAATATATAATTTTGATAATTCTTCATATTTATTAGTTAATAAAAATGAGAATACATATTCTTTAGGATATAAAGATGTTAGTTTTATAGATAATATTTCATTAAACTTTGGTGTTGGACCTAATTTAAATCATGAAGATCCTACTATCTGGGAGTTAGATCACCCATTGGCTCCTCAAAATCCAAGTATGCACTGGGGCTGGACTGCAGGATATATTTTTCTAGCATTAGAAGGTTATATAAATGATTCCTTAAACTTTCAATATCATTCCGTTAGTGATGAATATTATAATATGTTAAATACATTTTTTATTACCAGTGAAACTCCAAATGAAATCATATTTGAAATTAATATTAATTATGATAAAATGATAGAAAATCATAATTGTTCAGAGATAATTGAAAATAGCTGCTTAAATATACATTCTGGTGGAAACTTTCATGGTTACAATTACCAAAATAGTATTATAATGAATAATATTAATTTAAATAATGTGTTTTCCCAAAATAATGAGTTATTATTTTCTAAAATTTTAAAATCTACCCCAAAAATTTTTCCTAATCCATTTAATAACTCTTTGAATATTAAAGTAAAAAGTCCATCAATTCTAAAAGTATATGATTTTAATTCAAATTTAATTATTGAAAAAAATCTTTTTCTAAACCACAATTTTATTGATTTTTCAAAACTTAATTCAGGAAATTATATATTTCTTTTAAGTGATAAAGAGGATACTAAGAGTATTAATATTTTAAAATTAGATTAGTTCATAATGAAATTTTTGAATTTAATTTTATTATCATTATTGATATTATCATGCAAAAAAAAATGTTTTTGAACACAATAATTTTATAGATATACCCAATAATTTCCCTCTACCTGTAATTCCAGAATCAAATCAACTTAACCAAAGTAGAATAAATTTAGGTAAAATGTTATTTTATGATCCTATTTTATCAATTGATTCCTCTATATCCTGTAATTCATGTCATAAACAAGAATTTGCTTTCTCAGATAACAAGTCAATTTCTCCTGGAGTTAAAAGTAGATTTGGTAGCAGAAATACCATGAGTTTAGCAAATGTTGTTTATTATGACGCATTTCAAAGAGAAGGGGGAGTAAAATCATTAGAGATGCAAGTTTTAGTTCCAATAGAAGAACACAATGAAATGGGCTTCAATATTATTTTAGCCTCTGAAAGAATGTTATTACATGATAAATACGTGGAATTAAGTCAAATTGCATATAATCGAAATCCTGATCCCTATGTAATTACTAGATCTATTGCAAGTTTTGAGAGAACTTTAATAAGTGGGAATTCTGATTTTGACAAAAATAATTTAACCTTGGATCAAAAAAATGGAAAAAACTTATTTTTTAGTAACAAATTAAAATGTAGCGAATGTCATAGCGGTTTTTTATTTACTAATCAAAATTTTGAAAATAATGGTCTTTATGAGATTTACAATGATTTTGGTAGATACAATCTTACAAATCAAGTGAAAGACATTGGTAAATTCAAGGTTCCTAGTTTGAGAAATATTGAATTAACTGAGCCATATATGCATGATGGATCAATACTTACATTAGAGGATGTAATAACTCATTACTCTAAAGGAGGAAATTATCATATAAATAAAAGTGAACATATAAAAGGTTTTAAAATTAGTCATAAAGAAAAGGAAGATCTAATAAAATTTCTAGAGTCTTTAACTGATTATGAATTTGTTTCAAATAATGAGTTTAAAAACTTTTAAATTATATTGATATCTAGTTGATAGCCTTTATAAAATCTTATTGAAGCATGAATATCATCAAATAATTTTCTATCATTATCCAAAAATTTACAATGTTTTCTATAGGATTCAATGAAACTTTCATGAAAATTTGAAATTTTTCTTTTTCTTATTTCTAATGCTTGAGCAGAGGTTAATAGTTCAATCGAAAGAATTTTTTCTAAATTCATGATTATTTCAAATAATTTTACGGCAGAATTTGCCCCCATACTTACATGGTCTTCTTGACCATTTGAGGTCACAATTGAATCAATTGAACAGGGAGTACATAACATTTTATTCTTTGATACCAGGCTTGCAGCAGTATATTGAGGTATCATTAAACCAGAATTTATTCCCGAATTAATAATCAGATACTCTGGAAGTCCTCTTTTTCCTGATATTAATTGAAAAATTCTTCTTTCTGAGATATTTCCTAATTCATGCATAGCAATTGACAGATAATCTAGAGCCATTGCTAGTGGTTGTGCATGGAAATTTCCCCCGGAAATAATTTTATCTTTTTGAACAAAAATATTAGGATTGTCGGTTACAGAATTTATTTCTTTAGTGAATATCTCTGAAACATGAGTTATAACATCTTTGGATGCCCCATGAACTTGAGGAATACATCTAAATGAATATGGATCCTGAACATAGTTTTTTTTTCTTTTTAAAATATTTATACCTTTAAAAAAACTCTTTATTCTAGTTGCTGTTAGTAATTGGCCATTATGAGGTCTAATTCTTTGAATATCATCATCAAACGGTTCTAAAGAACAATCAAATGCATCAATGGAAATTGACGAAACTAAGTCAAAAAAATAAGATATTTTCTTTGATTGTATCAAAATCCAAACTCCAAATGCAGAAATAAACTGAGTTCCATTGATTAGAGCCAAACCTTCTTTAGATTTTAAATTTATTTTATGCCAATCAAAAATACTTAAAAACTTTTCAGATGAAATTATACTTTCATTATAATAAACATCACCTAAACCTATTAATGGAAGTGATAAATGAGCAAGTGGAACTAAATCACCTGATGCTCCAAGTGAACCTTCATTATAAATTACAGGTATGATATTATTATTATACATATCAACCAGTCTTTGAATGGTATCTAATTTGATACCTGAATTACCATGACTTAAAGACTTTATCTTTAGAATCATCATTATTTTAACAATTATCTTAGGAGTTTTTTTACCTGTCCCACAAGCATGAGATAAAATTAAATTCTCTTGAAGTCTACTGAGTTTTGATTTAGAAATATTTTGATTACATAAAGATCCAAAACCAGTGTTGATCCCGTAAAATAGTTTATTTGAATTGGAAATTTTTTTATCAAGATAATCTCTGCTTGAAGAAATTTTATTTTTAATATTTTCTGACAAATCAATTTTTTTATTTTTATCAATTATATCAAAAATTGAATTTATTGTAATTTTTTCTTCGGTAATTATATATCTATCCATTGTTCTTATTTATTTCAATTATCGTAGATAAGAATTTATTTTTGTTAACATTTTGTTGATTACCATTTCTCATATCTTTTATTACAATATCATTATTTTTCAACTCATTATCTCCAATAAAAATAATAAATGGTATGTTTTTTTTGTTAGCAAAACTCAATTGTTTTGATAATTTAATATTATCTGGAAAAATTTCACATGAAATATTATTTTCTCTCAAAATTGAAGCATACTTGAGTGATTCATTTAAAAAATTATCTCCGAAATTTAAAAAAAGAAAGTTAGAACTATGTGTTAGAATTTTTGGAAACAGATTTAATTCTTCCATAACCAAATATATTCTATCTAAGCCAAAGGAAATTCCAACTCCTGAAATATTTTTTAAGCCAAATTTTTCAGTTAAATTATCATATCTTCCTCCACCCCCAATGCTACCAATATTAACATTATTACATACAACCTCTAAAATAGTTCCGGTATAATATGAAAGACCTCTAGCTAATTTAATATCAAAATCTATATTTTTAATGCCATTTAAATTTGAAAATATGTACTCAACCTCATTTATACCCTCCATACCAACATTGATATTTGAAAAAATATTTTTGAAAAATAAAATTTTATCTTGAAAAGAACTTTCTCTAAAATCAAAAAGTCTTTTAAGTTTAATTATTGATAATTTTGAAAAACCTTTATTGAATAATTCATCTTGAACCTTTTCAAATGAATATCTATCTAACTTATCAATTGCAATTGTTAAATCATTAAACTTGTCACTTTCTCCTACATGTTCACATATTCCAAATAATATCTTACGGTTATTTAATTTAATAGTGATTGGTAGATTTAAATTTTTAAAAACACTAGTATATAGTTGTATTAGTTCAATTTCCAATAGCAGCGATTTTGATCCAATTATATCAGCATCACATTGTAAAAACTCTGTAAATCTTCCTTTTTGTGGACGATCAGCTCTCCATACATTTTGAATTTGAAATCTTTTTAAAGGAAATACAATATTGTTTTGATTCATGGCAACATATCTAGCCAGGGGAATTGTCAAATCATATCTTAAAGCTTTTTTTGATATTTTACTCAAAAGATTTTTATAGTTAGTTTTATTATCAATTGATATATTTTTTAAATAATCACCTGAATTAATAATTTTAAAAATCAATCTATCTCCTTCCTCACCATAGCTTTCAGATAAAGTCGAAAGATTTTCTATTGCTGGGGTGTTTATCTGCTCAAAAGAGTATAATTCAAAATTAGATCTTATAATATTAATTATATATTCTCTCTTTTTAATTTCAATGGAATTAAAATCTCTAGTTCCTTTAATTAATTTTGGTTTAATTATCATATTAACTTCTTAATTAAATATCTTGTAATATTTTCTTACAAATCCTGTTTACTATTGAAGGGCCCTGATAAATAAAACCAGTATAAATTTGAACTAAATCAGCACCACTTTTTAATTTCTCTAATGCATCAGACTCATTATTTATTCCACCAACCCCAATTATTTTTATATTTCCATTAGTTTTATCTTTAATATATTTGATTATTTTGTTAGATAAGTCTTTAATTGGATATCCGCTCAATCCGCCATTTCCAATTTGATTTAATTTTTTATTACTTGTCTTTAAATTGTCTCTGCTAATTGTTGTATTTGTTGCAATAATTCCATCAATTTTAACATCATTAACAATTTCAATTATATCATCTAACTGACTAAAATTTAAATCTGGTGAAATTTTAACTAAAATTGGCTTTTTTATTGTTTTTTTATTGCTTTCTTCCTTTAAAAGTGATAATAATTTTTTCAATGGTCTCTTATCTTGAAGATCTCTTAATCCTGGGGTATTTGGTGAACTAACATTTACGACAAAATAATCTACGTAGTCAAATAACTTATTAAATAATATCAAATAATCTTCATAAGTACTTTCATTATTTGTAGACTTATTTTTTCCAATATTCCCGCCAATTACAATTTTTGTTTTCTTTTTTTTTAATCTATTAATTATAGTATCTACACCCTCATTATTAAAACCCATCCTATTTATCAAAGCATTATCTTTTTTTAATCTAAATAATCTTGGTTTAATATTTCCCTCTTGGGAAAGAGGAGTTACAGTTCCTATCTCAATAAAACCAAACCCAAAATCTGATAACTGATTGAAACAACTTGCATCTTTATCAAATCCTGCAGCAAGTCCTACAGGGTTTTTAAAATTAATACCAAATAAATTTCTATGTAATCTTTTATCTTCTATAGTATATATTTTTTTTACTATCCAAGATATAAGAAAAAAAGAATTAGAAAATCTAATGAAACTTAGAACAAAATTGTGGATTTTTTCTGCTTCAAAAAGAAATAAGAAAGGTAGAATTATTTTTTTATACATTACAAAAATTTAAACAAAAATATTTATAAATTAACATTAATATTACTAATTTAAGTTTAATATTTAAAAAAAAATCATTAGTTGAAAAATTTAATATTTTTATAATACTTTTATTTCAATATAATTAATTAGAGTAAAATCTAATGTCAAAATTTAAATTTAATAAATTTAATTATACATCTTTTTAAAGAAGAGTCAATAATTTTGACTGGAAAAAATGACTTGGATAATTATTTATGAATCAATTTATTGAAAATAAATAAAAATAAAAAAAATTGAGGTAAGTTCAACTAATATTTTAATTCAAAATTTGAATTGATTTATATGAATAGTTTCTTACTTGAAAATTTCCTAATCCATTTTCTAATTGAGAGACGTTTGAAATTAAATTACCATTCAATGGAAATGGTGGAGCAGCACCAATATCTTGAGTTTCAGTCATTAAAGTATACAAATTAAAATAATAAAAATATGTTTGTTCAGAAATTGAAGATAAAACAACAGTAACTTCAGATCCAATATCAATTGGTTCATCATTGACTATAAAGTTTAATTCTTGTCCATTTATGTATCTATCTTGAAAAATAGAGCTCCATTTAGTACCTGGATTTAAAGTAAATAAGTCTTCACTATCAACTAATACATCCAAACAATAATAGTTTTCTTGACTTGGAGGATCATTAAATATTATTTTTACATAATAGCCTTCTTCTTGAAAAGTAGAAGAAGTTTCTTCATAATAATAGTATATCGAATCAATTAATGGAACTTCTATAAAATTGTCTGTAGCGGTCCAACTTCCAGCATCTCCATCAATTTCTGCTAAAATATTTATTTTGAAGATTAACTGATCATTGTAAAATATTGGTTGATCAGTTGAATAAAAACCTGCGGAATCAGGATCCTCGAATAATAGTATATTATCGTTAATTGTGACTGTAGCATTTGATATTCTTGATGGATCACTTTCATCATAATATTGACTAGATTTAGTTAAAAAGATACTAGCGTACCCCATATTAGTTTCACTATCAAAATTTAAATATGATTCTGAAACTAATCTGGGATTAGCATCGTCAATATTTACCTTTACTTCAGTTTCACATGATAAAAGAAACAATGAAATTATCATAAATAAATTAATTATATTTTTCATCAAAATTTAAAATTATAAGTTAAACTTGGAACAATTGGATATATAGATAGCTGAACTGGGGTATTTCGAGATAAATTATTTTCGTCACTTTTAAAATATAAGGCAGATGCATTTCTTCTATTATATAAATTATATATACTAAATACCCATTCTCTGGTATCATTTTCCTTTGGTCTATAAGTAGCTGAAAAATCTAACCTATGGTAGTTAGGAAGTCTTTGTTGATTTCTAGAACCAGTAAATTCAGGGACACTAATTCCCTCAAATTGATATTTAGCAACAGGATAATTTGTAGGAATTCCAGTTATAAAAACAAAACTTGATGAAAAATTCCATTTTTTGTTTAATTCAAAAATTGTAACTATTGAAAAATCATGTGTTTTGTCCTGAGGATTAGGATACCAATTACTAAAATTTATTCCAGGCTCATCAATACTACCAGATATTAAACTTTCAGTTCTTGCTAATGTGTATGAAATCCATCCTTTAAGTTTTCCAATTTTCTTTTCTAACATAAATTCAAAACCATATGCTCTACCTTTTCCATATAAAATTTCAGTTTCTAAATGATTGTTAAAATCTAAATCAGCAGCATCAACATAGTCTATCACATTTTTTAATTTTTTGTAATATAGTTCGACTGAAAGTTCAAATTTATTTGACAAGGGACTTGCAAAGTATCCAATTGCATATTGATTAGCAATTAGTGGTTTAATAAATGGCCCAGAAGGAGCCCAAATATCAACTGGAGTTGGTGAACTTGCATTTGTTATCAAGTGTAAATACTGAGAAATTCTTTGAAAACTTAATTTAAGTGAATTAGATTCATTAATTTGAAATCTTAATGAAATCCTCGGCTCAAAATTATGGAAAGAGGAAATTACCTCATTTTGACTGTAAATTAATGAATCAGTTGAAGTCCCATTTATATATTGACCAAGATATGAATTATAAACTATTGGACTAGTTTCATAATTCAAAATGGTATCTTGACCTAATCTGTAAAATGAAGAAAATCGAATTCCTGATTGAAACAATATTCTATTTGAAATTTCCCATTCGTCTTGAATAAAAATGGAGGTCTCAAACGAATACTTATTTCTCATTTCAAATTCAACAATTGCAGAGGTATCAGATGCAGGTTTAATTATTCCTGGTTCAAAATGATAGGTAGATAGTGAAAATCCACCTTCAAAATTATGTTTTGAATTATGATAGTATGAAATTTTATAACTAAGTTGTTGATTTCTAATCTTTGATATCCAATCAAACTCAGACCCCTGAGGTAAAATAGAAATTAAATAATCATAATCATTAAAATTATATGTAAAATTTGATAAAGTTTTATCATTAAATAAATGTAACCACCTGAGATTTAGTGTAGAATTACCCCAAGAACTTGCAAATAAATTTCCAAATTTAAATGCATCTCTACCTAGATAAGAAGATATAAAAATTCTATCTTTTTTTCCTATCCAAGAATTTAATTTTAAATTTAAATCATAAAAATAAAGAGTATTATTTGAAATTGCTGAATCTTTAGATAAAGCTAGGAAAAGGTCGCCGTAAGATCTTCTTCCAGCAACCATAAAAGAACTTCTATCCCACATTGGTCCTTCCACCATTAATCTACTTGAAATTAATCCAATCCCCCCTGAAGTTTCATAAAATTTAGAATTTCCTTCTTTTTGTCTTACATCCAAAACAGAGGAGACTCTAGAACCATATTTGGCAGGTATTCCTCCTTTATATAATTTCATATCTTTGATTGCGTCAGAATTAAATACTGAAACAAAACCAAATAAGTGAGAGGAATTATATAAAGTCATTTCGTCAAGCAAAACTAGGTTTTGATCTACCGCCCCACCTCTTACATTAAAACCATTAGCCCCCTCTCCAATACTTGTTACTCCTGGCAATAATTGGATACTTTTTAAAATATCGACTTCTCCAGCTACAACAGCCATTTTTTAATTGATTTGGAATCTAAATTATTGACACTCATTTCAATAGATCTTGATTTATTCATAGAATTATCCTCAAGTATAATCTCATCAATTTGTTGAGATAATAAGTCAAGTTCAACATCAAGTCTCATATCTTTGGTTAAATTGATAACAAATATAGCTTCGCTATAACCTATGAAAGAAAAAGAAATACTGTGATTTCCTGCTGGTAAATCCATTGAATAAAAACCATATGTATTTGACGACACACCAATAAATAAATCCTTACAGGTAATATTTGCACCTATTAATTCTTCAGCTGATTTTTTTTCTCTAACAAAACCACTTATAGTATAGTATTCTTGAGAGAAAGTAGTTATTGGAATTACAAAAAATAAAAGGTTTAATAAAAATTTCATATTAATTAAAAATAATTTCCATTATTGTTGGAACCGTTTCTAGGAATATATTTTTTTGATTTTTTATTTTGTTTATTCTGGTCACCAAAATTGTAATTAAAACTTAAAGAAAAAAATCTTGACAATCTATCATAAATAACTGACTCGTCAAAATTAGAGGCAATACCTCTATATCCAAAAAATCTTGTATTAAAAATATCACTAACTCTGAAAATAAATTTTCCTTTGTCATTAAGAATAGACTTACTATATGCTAAATCAGAACTATACATTGTCATTAAACGACCTTGAGTAGTATTTGCAGCTGGACTAACAAAACCAGATAATTGAATTTTATGATTTTTTTTCTTCCAACTTAAATTATAATTAGATCTCATTCCAAAAAAAGAGTTATTGAATTCAGATGTCAAATTAGATGCATCAATTTTTGAATAGTATATATTTGAACTAATCATAAAATTAATAGAATTAAAAAATTTTTTTGAAACCATTATTTCAAAGCCAATATCTATTTTATCATTTAAATTTTGCCATGAAATAGTAGTAACATTATTTGAGTCTACAGATACAAATCTTTGTTGTACATCCTTAATATCTTTAACATAAATTGAAGTCGTAAAAGTAGACCCTCTTTTGAATTTTTGGTAACCAATCTCATAGGAATTTACAAATTCAGGTTTCAAAAAAGGGTTACCCATTCTTAATGTATAAGGATCAGAATAAGAGGGAAAAGGATTGAGATTCCAAAATTTAGGTCTGTTAACTCTTCTGGTATAACTTGATTGAACTGAAGAATATTCATCCAAACTATAATTTAAAAATAGGCTAGGATAAATTTTGAAGTAATTTGATTTATAATTTGAATCATCATCAATCAAGAAAGACTGAACATAAGCTTGTTCAGGACGAATACCAATCATCATTGACCAAGGGGTTATTTTTTTTGAAAAAGTTAAATATGATGACAAAATAATGTCTTGAAAATTAAAATGATTAAATAAATTACTGTTATCAACTAAAATTGCCTGATTTATTCCATTTATTTCTGTGGAATCTAAAAAAATATTTTGATTCATTTCTCTGAACCTGTAACCTATTCCAAACTCAAGTTTAAAAATTTCTTCGTCGCCAAAAATAAAATCAATCCTTGATTCGATTTGATTATTTTTCCTGTTGGTAGATATTTGAGTAATTGAATCATTAGTATTCAAAATTAATTGATCATAAAAAATATCAGAACGATTGTTTATATTTTCGGATATGTCTAATAATCCGTCCATTTTGAGGCTGTTTTTCCACTTTTTATTAAAATTTAAATCAATATTCCAATTATTTCTTTCAGACTTTGTATTTGTTATTCTGTAATATATAATCTGGTCTGAAAATGTCGTTTCATCATAAAAAATTGTATCAGGTTCATCACTATTGAATATATTATATTTTCCTTGTAATGTGATATTTAAAGTTTCATTTGGATTTAGATCAAACCCAGATTTGAAAGTATGAGAAAATTCATTTTCTTCTCCCCATCTATCTTGTATTAAATTAAATGTGTCGTTCTCGAAATATGTTTCTTTTTTTCTTTCAACTATATAACTTGAGAATTGATCTAATAAAGTATATGAAACAAAAATATTTGATTTTTTTGTCCTTCTATTTATTAATGAAGTGAAATTTGTTCTATATGGATAAGAGAACGATGAATTTAAATTTCCATTCAATCCAATTTTTTTATTTTTTTTAAGTATAACATTAATAATACCAGCCATTCCTTCAGGACTATATTTAGCAGATGGATTTGTTATTAATTCTATTGATTCAATCATTGCTGCTGGAATAGTTTCAAGTAACTCAGATGATGTTAATAAAGATGGCTTGCCATCAACAAAAAGTCTAACCTGATCTGATCCTCTTAAACTTAAGTTACCATCCATGTCAACTTCAACTGAAGGTAATCTTTCCATAAGTTCAGCTGCAGTTCCACCAGATGAGGTAATATCTTGACCAACATTAAAAATTTTTTTATCTATCCCTTGGACCATCAAAGGTTTTTCATCAACTAACTCAATTTCATCTAGTTTTTGAGAAGACTTATTTAAATAGAATACTCCAATATCAGTAAAAACATTATCATTAATCTTTATTATTTTTTTTTTGTTTAAATCTGTAAAGTTTATAATATTTGGATCATAACCAATATATTCTATCCTTAACCTAAAATTATTTTCATTAATATTAATTATTTTGAAAATACCATCAATGTCAGATATACTTCCATCAATTATTTTGTCATCAATATTTGATAATAAACTAACACTTGCAAAAGATAATTTTTCAGACGATTCAGCATCTAATATTAAGCCAGTCAAATTGATTTTTTCTTGAGAGAATGATAAAAAAGGAATAATAAATAAGAAAATTAGATTTCGCATTTCAAAAATATTTGCAAAGATATATAATATATAATATATAATATATCAAACATCATAATTTTTAAATTATTATTATTTAATTTTGAAAATACAAAAAATATTTATGCTAAAAAAAATAAAATTTTTGCTCTTAAAAGACATTAAAAAAAATTTTGATAACCCCACTTCATTATTTACAATAACTTTAAATGTTATTTGTTCTTCTTATATTATATATGTAGCAAGTTTTGGAATTATTGACAATAACTCTTGGATAACTTTTTTTTGGATTATTATTTTTTTTTCATCTATAAATGCAACTTATCTCTCATTTGAAAATGAATTAAAAACTCAAGCTTTATTTTATCATTTTCTTTTTAGTTCAAAAAGTATAATTCTTTCAAAAGTTATTTTTAACTCCCTAATATTAATATTAATATCAATTTTAAACCTAATTTGTTTTACATTTTTTTTTGGTAATCCTTTGGTTAATACCTTTGTTTTTGGTATTGGTATTTTTTTATCAAGTATATCACTTGCTTCAATTTTATCTCTAATTTCTGGTATTTCTATAAAATCTAATAATGGAAACATGCTAATGACTGTTTTAAGTTTACCTATTTTATTTCCTTTATTATTAAACTTGATTAAATTATCAGAATTCTGTATGCAAGAAAGAAGTGAAAATATTTTAACTAATGAAATATATTTTTTGTTGCTATTAAATGTAGTGACTATATCATTATGTTACATTCTATTTCCTTATCTTTGTAAAAATTAATAGTATATTTCCTAATATGAAATACTGGATGAAGATCTTTAGCGTAATTTTAATTCTCTATAGTATAGTTGGTGGATTTTTATTTGATGTCCCTAAACTTGATATATTAAACGAATCAATTAGAAATTTATACTTTCATGTCACCATGTGGTTTAGTATGATTTTTTTAATGTTTTTTTCTTTAATTAATGCAATTAAATTTTTAAAAAATGAATATGTAATTTTTGATATTAAATCTGAAGCATATGCTACTACTGGTCTTTTTATATCAATTTTAGGAATTCTCACAGGGATGGTATGGGCAAAATTTACTTGGGGAACTTATTGGGTTAATGACCCAAAACTTAATGGTGCTGCAATATCACTATTAATATATTTTGCATATTTTTCCCTTAGAGCAAGTTTTAATGAAAATATGACCAAACAAAGAGTATCTGCTATTTATAATATCCTTGCCTTCGTGTTAATGATAATATTCATAGGAGTTTTACCAAGAATGACTGATAGTTTACACCCTGGAAATGGAGGTAATCCTGGGTTTAATAAATATGACTTAAGTGATTCTATGAAATTAGTCTTTTACCCAGCGGTTATAGGATGGATCCTATTTGGATGCTGGCTCACTGATATACTTATTAGAATAAAAAAAATAAAATCAAATGATGCAAATTAAATTACTATTAATTTTAAACTTTATTTCCCAAGTTGAAATGGCAAATTTAATGAGATCAAATGGAAAAATTTATGTAGTTGTAGCTGTAATTTCTATAATTTTTTTAGGTATTATTTTTTTTTTAATACGAATCGATAGTAAAATCAGAAAAATAGAAAAAAGAAATGAAGAATAGTGAAATAACTTTAACTGTAGTTATAATGATTTGTATAGGTATAATATTAAGTTTGACATTTAATGCAAGTACTTATGTTACCTTTTCAACTGCAGAGAAAAACTTTGGGAAACAGTTTACTGTAATTGGTGAATTGAACCTTGATAAAGAGATTATTTTTGAACCAAAAAATAACTTGTTGACATTTTTTGCTTCTGACTCAATGGAAAATGTCAGAAAAGTCTTTTTTTATAATACAAAACCTCAGGACTTCGAAAGATCTGAAAAAATTACAATGAAAGGTTTTGCTACTGACTCTGGATTCATTGCTAATTCAATCTTAATGAAATGTCCTTCAAAATATAATGAGGATCAACTAAATTATAAAAGTGAAATTTAGTTTAAATAATTAATGAGTTACATAGGTGAACATAGTTTAATAGGAGAAATTGGACAATTACTTGTTTGTATCAATTTTGTCTTTTGTACACTAGCTTCAGTCAGTTTTTTTATAAGTTCAATTAATTCAAGTTTATATCAAAAATGGATTAAACTTTCTAGAATTTCTTTTTTTATTCATGTTTTTAGTGTTCTTGGAATTATTTCATGTTTATTCATAATGATAAAATCTCATTATTTTGAATATCAATATGTTTGGCAGCATTCATCTTTAAAATTACCAACTAAATATATGATTTCTTGTTTTTGGGAAGGACAAGAAGGTAGTTTCTTGTTATGGATTTTTTGGAATTTCATATTAGGACTTTTTTTAATTTTCAAAAATAAAGATTGGTCAGCTCCATTGATGACAGTTATTTCATTAGTTCAAAGTTTTTTAGGATCAATGTTATTGGGAATTTACGTATTTAACATCAAAATTGGCTCTTCTCCCTTTACTCTTATTAGAAACTTGGAAGAAAATATTAATTTACCTTGGACTAAGCTAGACAATTATATTCAAGTAATGCCTCAATTTATTGATGGAAGAGGACTTAATCCACTTCTTCAAAATTATTGGATGGTAATACATCCTCCAATTTTGTTCTTAGGGTTTTCAATATCAATGATTCCATTTTGTTATGCTATTGTTGGTCTTTGGAAAAAAAAATATAGCCAATGGATAAAATTTGCTCTCCCATGGACATATTTTGCAATTTCAATTCTTGGTACAGGGATACTAATGGGAGGAGCTTGGGCATACGAATCATTGTCTTTTGGAGGCTTTTGGGCATGGGATCCAGTTGAAAATTCATCTCTAGTCCCATGGATTATTTTAGTTTCATCAGCTCATCTAATGCATATTTACAGAGCAAAAAAAATAAAGCTTAGATTAACTTTTTTAATCACCTTACTTTCTTTCATATTAGTATTGTACTCATCTTACTTAACAAGAAGTGGGATACTAGGTGACACTTCCGTTCATGCATTTGCAGGAGGACTTGGTTCACAATTGTTATTTTTTTTAATTTTTGTTACAATTTCAAGTTTTGTAATTTTCTTATTAAATTTAAAATATATCCCTAATAATACAAAAGAAGAGCACTACTCTTCAAGGGAATTTTGGATGTTTATTGGGATTTCAACATTACTAATATCCGCATTTCAGATCACATGGTTTACATCAATTCCAGTAATTAATAAAGTTTTTGGAACTTCAATGGCTCCGCCAATAGAAATAATTAATTTATATAATTCATGGCAAATTCCACTAGCCATAATAATTGTGTTATTAATTGGTCTGACTCAATTTTTGAATTATACTAAAACAGATTTTAAATTTTATTTAAATACTATTTTTTCTAGTATTATCTTTTCTATTATTGTATCGCTACTTATGGCATTGAATTTAAAGTTATGGCATCCAATTTATTTCATTCTTTTATTTTCTTGTTGTTTAACAACCCTATTAAATCTAAAGTATTGGAAAAAAATAATAATATCTAAATTTTATTTTCCTGGATCTTCAATTGCTCACATTGGATTTTCTCTTGTTATTATGGGAGCACTAGTCAGTAATGCAAAAAAAAATATTATATCCAATAATAAAGATTATATCCATAAAGATTTTCCTCAAAATGAAAATATATATCTTGAAAAGGGGGATACTACTAAAATGGATAAATATTATGTTTTATATAAATCTGATTCACTTGAAGGGATTAATAAAAAATATGAAATTGAATATTTTAACAAAAATAAAATGGGTCAATTAGAATATTTATTTACTCTAAATCCATTTATTCAACTAAATAATATCATGGGTAATGTGGCAGAGCCATCAACAAGACATTTTTTATTATATGATGTATATTCTCATTTAACCTTTGCAGAAACTGACGAAAAGGACGAGTCAAATCCGTATCATCATGAATCAATAATTAATTTAAATACAGGAGATTCTATAATTTACGATAAATATTTTTTCTATCTGGATAGTCTACTTGTGCATGCCAATACTAAAATTGAGAGTGATAAAGCACTTGATGTATTAATTATTGCAAAAATTAGACTTAAAAATATTTACGGTGAAACTTTTTCAACAGACTTAATATATGCTGTAAAAGATAATGTAGCTCAGTCATTCCCTGGTTTTATTGATGATAATGGTCTTAAGTATAAATTCATTTTTTCAAATGTTGAGTCAGAAATAGGAGGAATTCAAATTAAAGCATATGAAAATATTTTAAATGATAAACCATTTATTATTATGAAGGCTATTATTTTCCCATATATTAACATATTGTGGTTGGGATCAATTTTGATGGGTATTGGAACCTTAATATCTTTTATTAATCTATTAAAAAAACAAAAGATTGATTAAATTAATTTATGATATAGTAATCATTGGCGCAGGAAATCTTGCATGGCAACTAACTAAAGAATTAAAACATTACGGCCAAAATATCGTCCAAGTTTACAATAGATCCTTAACAAATGCAAAAGAATTATCAAAACAAATAAATTGTGAATACACTTCAGATATAAATTGTATTGATAAGACTGCTGATATTTACTTCATTTTGACTTCAGACAGAGCAATTAGTGATATTTCTAAAAAACTTAACTTAAGAAATAAATTTGTAGTTCATTCATCAGGTTCAATTAACTTAAATAAAATTCAATTCAAAAGAAGAGGAGTATTTTATCCATTACAAACTTTTTCAAAAAATACTAAAGTTGATTTTAAACGAATACCAATTTGTATTGAAACGAATACAAAAAAAGATTATAAAATTTTATTAACTATTGCAAATTTAATGTCAAATCATGTCATTCAGGTTAATTCAAAAGACAGACAAATAATTCATATGGCTGCAGTATTTGCAAATAATTTTACAAATTATATGTATGTAATTTCAAATGAAATTTTAAAAAACAATAAAATAAATTTTAAAATTTTACACCCATTAATTAATGAGACAAATAAAAAAATTAGAAATAATACACCAAAAAAATCTCAAACTGGTCCAGCTTTAAGGCAAGATTTTAAAATTATCAGAAAACATCTAAGTTTATTAGATAATAAACAACATAAAAAAATATATAAAATATTATCTTTAAACATTTCTAAAATAATATCAAAATGAATTATAAAGCTAAACTTAAAGATATAAAAGCACTTTTTTTTGACTGTGACGGAGTATTAACTGATGGTAGTATAACATTATTTCCTGACGGTACCCAAACTAGAACAATGAATGTGAAAGACGGTTTCGCAATTCAAGTTGCTGCTAGTAAAAAATATATTTTAGCAATCATAACAGGAGCTCGTTCCAAAGAAATTAGAAATAGATTTAATGATTTGGGTGTTACTGAAGTTTATTTAAATTGTGTTAAAAAGATTGATACATTTAATATATTATTAAATAAATATAACTTAAAAAGTAATCATGTTTTATATATGGGTGATGATATACCTGATATTGAAGTTTTGAAAAATGTTGGATTGTCTTGTTGTCCTTCGGATGCAATTTATCAAGTTAAAAAAATTGTTGACTATATATCCCCTTTAAAAGGAGGTAATGGTTGTGTTAGAGATGTCATAGAACAAGTTTTAAAAATTCAACAAAACTGGCCTAATGAAATACATACATAACTACCTTAAGTTATTTAGATATAAGAACTTAATTTTCTTAATTACAATTCAATATCTTTTAAGATACAAAATTATAATCCCAAATTTTGGAATTGAAAATATTATAAGTTTATTAAATTTTAATTTGATTTTATTTAGTACACTTCTTATTATTACAGCTGGATATGTTATAAACAACTATTTTGATATAAATATTGATTTAATTAATAATGATAAAAAAATTATTGTTGGAAGAGATATTAGTCGTCGAACTACACTTTTTATTCATGCTATATTTACATTTATAGGGTTAATTATTGGAATAATTACTTCAAACTCTTTAAATTCAGTTTATTATACCTTTTACTTTCTTTTTACTAGTTATATCCTATGGACTTTTAGTTTAAGATTAAAAAAAAATTATATTATAAGCTGCTTTATCTTCCCTTTTATATATTCAGGTTTTATATTTTCAATTTCTTTTTTTGAAATAAAAAATAATTATTTAAATCCTCAAATTTTTAAAACCATCAGTATATTATTTGTTTATACAATGTTTGGATTTATTTTAACTCTAATTCACGAAATTGTAAAAGATTTCAGAGGCTTAAAAGGGGACAAGCTTCACAATATAAAAACTTTACCAATAATTTGGGGAATAAATAAAACTAAAGAATTTATTAAATGGTTAACTATTTTCTTATGTTTTTGCATAATTTTTATAACAACATACATATTTAAAAATAATATTTATGCAATTTTATATTCTATATTTCTTTTGATTCTTCCGATATCAATGTTAAATTTACTTGTTTATAAGGCTTCAAATTCGAATGATTATGATAGGATTCTAAACTTAAATAACTTAGTTATAGTTATTGGAGTTTTATCATTGTTTTTTTTTAATTAAAATGAAAAAATTAATACTTGCCTCAAAATCTCCAAGAAGAAAAGAATTACTCAAAATTTTAAACATCAATTTTGAAGTAAAAAAAATTGATATTAATGAGGAATATCCAAATAATATTAAACCACTCTATGTGGCGGAATATCTAGCAAATCTTAAGGCTGCCAGCTATAAAAATATTAAAGATGATGAAATCCTATTGACAGCAGACACAATTGTGATACACAACAATATTATTTTAGGTAAACCTGACTCAAGAATACAAGCAATTCAAATGCTCCAAAAAATTTCTAACTCTTCTCATATAGTATTAACTGGTGTCTGCTTAAAATCAATTAATAATAAAATTTCGTTTACTGATTCAACAAAAGTTTACTTTAAAAAATTAAAAACATCTGAAATTGAATTTTATGTTGACAACTATAATCCATTTGATAAAGCGGGGGCATATGGGATTCAGGACTGGATTGGAGCAATTGGAATAACTAAAATTATTGGATCATATTTTAATGTAGTAGGATTACCAATTGCTAAATTATACAATAAATTAAATAATTTTGATTTTTAAAAGTAAATACAATTTTCAAAATTAATAGATATAATTATTTCATTAATTTATATTAATTATTTAAATAACTCAATTGCTGAATTATAAGCACTTTCAAAAGAGAGTAGGTTAAGATTATGACTAATTTTTTTTTCATTTAAAAATGTAATTAACTTTTCAGTTGGTAAATTCCCTATCATTTTATCATTAACCATTGGACATCCTCCATACCCCATAATCGAAGTATCAAACCTTTCGCAACCTGAACTGAAAGCAGACTCAACTTTCTCTTTCCAATTATTTAATTTAGTATGAAAATGGGCACCAAAAACAACTTTACTAAATTCATTTTTTAGAATTCTAAAAATAGATTTAATACTAAATTCATCTGAAGAGCCAATTGTATCGGAAAGAGACAATATTTCGATATCCATATTGACAATTTTTTCTGTCCATTTAAAAACTATTTCATTATTCCATTTTTCTCCATATGGATTTCCAAAAGCCATGGATAGATAAATAACAAGTTTTTTATTTTTAGATAAACATAAATTTTGAATTTTATCAACTAATACTAAAGATTGATCGATAGTTTTATTAGTATTTTTTTTTTGGAAAATCTCAGATACTGAGAATGGGAAACCTAAATAATCAATTTTATTAAATGAACATGCTAAATCAGCTCCTCTTTTGTTAGCTACTATTGATAAAAGCTTTGTATTACTATTTCCAATTTCTATATTTGAAAGAACTTCAGCACTATCTCTCATCTGAGGCATAAATTTTGGGGCTACAAAAGACCCAAAATCAACAGTATGATATCCTACTTTCAATAATCTATTGATATAGTCTACTTTTTTATTGGTTGAAATAAACTTTGATATTCCTTGCATTGCATCTCTTGGACTTTCAACTATTTGTATCATTTTATTGATATTATTTTTAATTCAGTTCTTCTATTTAATAATCTTTCTTCTTTAGTCAAATTAGAATTTAAACTAAAATTCATACCATAACCTTTTGTTTCTATTCTATCTTCATCAATTCCTCTTTTAATTAGTATATATTTTAAAGACTTTGCTCTTTTTGATGACAATTCAAGGTTATATTTTTTACTACCTATATTATCTGTATGTCCTCCTATTTCAATTTTTAAAAATGGATTATCATTCATAAAAGTAATTATTTGATTAATTTCAGTAATTGATTTATCAGATAGATCATATGAGTTAAATTTAAAAAATATATTATCTAGTTTTACTTTATTACCAACTTTCAATTTATATAGTTTATAATTTTTCATTAATATAGAACCTTTTTCACCAATGGATATATTCTCAGAATGAAAAAGATATAATTCTTTATTTATATTTAAGGCAAAATTAGAATTTGAAGGTAAGCAAAAAAAATAGCTACCGTCCGACTGACTCTCTGAATCCATGAATGTATCTCCTGTATCTAAATTAATTAACTCTAAATTACATTCAACTGGAAGGTTAGTTTCTCCGTCAAAAATCTTACCATTAAAATAAGCAACATTCATTGCTCTTGATTCTATGGGAAGTTCAAAAGAATAGATGTCAAGATTTGAATTAGAATTAATTGAAGTAAAATATGCAGTTCTTCCGTCTTTAGCAACAATCATTGAGTTTTCATCAAGATGAGAATTTATAGGATAACCAATATTTTTAACTTCATTCCAATCACCACTTTTACTTAATTTTGAATAAAAAACATCAAAGCCTCCCATTCCAAGGTGACCTTTAGAAGAAAAATACAAGGTTTGATTATCAAAATGTATAAAAGGTGAGATTTCATCCTTGGACGTGTTAATTTTTATTCCAAGATTAATTGGTGTTGACCACTCTCCTGATAAATTTTTATATGACATCCAAATATCCTTTCCTCCAAATCCACCATCTCTGTTTGAAACAAAAAAAAGTCTATTTCCATCAGCGGATATACTAGGTTGAGATTCCCAAAATTTAGAATTAATATTTGAACCTAAGTTAATTGGTTCAGACCATACATTATTTTTAAAATATGACTTATATAAATCGCACCCCCCATATGTGTTAAATTTACCACAAGCAGTAAAATATAATATTTTACCATCTGGACTTATACATTGAGCTCCCTCATTAAGTTCGGAATTAATAGGCTCTCCAAAATCTTTTGATAAACTCCAACTATCGCCATCAAACTCAGAATAGTAAAAGTCTTCATTTCTTTTTCCATCATAATATTTAGACCTTGTAAATATTAATTTTGTTCCATCAGCAGATATTGCTGGTAAATATTCATCATAATCAGAATTAATGTTTGGACCTAAACTTTCTGGATCAAAAGTAACTGGATTCAAGATTACATCTTTAGCAAACTTAGAGGATTTTATTATACTTAAAGCATTTTTTTTAAATTCTGGAGAAATATTATTAAAATCAATATAATTAGATAAATTTTTGATAGCATTTTCATATTTACCAATTGAATATTGAATTTTTCCAAGTTTATAATATATTGAGGGAAAATTGAATGAATCTATATTTATAACATGATTGTAAACATCAATAGCTTCTTTTTTTTGATTTAAAATAAAATTAATTTCTCCAAGTGAAATCCATGCTTCTATAAAGTTATTGTCTATTCTAATTGCATCTTTTAATAAAAGTTTTGCAGTTTTATATTTTTTCATCCTAACATGATACTGCGCATTTTTGTATATTTTTGCTGACTTTTTAGACCAAGTCGTCCTTTGTGAAAATGAACAAAATGATATACTAAATGAGATTAATAAAAATATAAATTTCATTCTATAAAATATTCATGAATTTATGAATTTGTAGAGAAATATTCCATTTCGGATTATCTTTTACATATTTAATTATTATAGGTAATATCAAATGACTTTTCGACCATTCTGGTTGAAGAAAAAGTTTACAATCTTTGGAGACTTTTGAAGCCTGAGATTCGGCAAATTTTAAGTCATTTAATCTAGAAATAATAATTTTTAACTCATTTGCTTTTTGGTAGCTTTCTTCATTAGGTAGTTTTCTTTTTTTAGGTGAAAGTGTAAACCAATCCCAAATTCCTGATATAGGGTGAGAACCAGAAGTCTCAATGTGAGTAAGAATTCCTTTTTTAGCTAATTTTATGCAAAGGGGATCTAAATAATACATCAATGGTTCACCTCCTGTTATTACTACTCTATTTACTTTTGAATTAGTAATAAATTTCAAAATCTGATGAATGTCATAAACTGGATGATTTTCAATCTCCCAACTTTCTTTTACATCACACCAACTACATCCTACATCACATCCTGCAATTCTTATAAAATAAAAGGCTTTACCGGAATGAAAACCCTCTCCCTGTATTGAAAAGAAATGTTCCATCACAGGAAGTGATAATCCTTTTTTGATATCTTTTTTATGAATTGTAATTCCAGACATTTTAATAGGACATAACTCTGAAAGTTTTATTTAAATTTGAAGATCTTAAAATACAAAAATAAATTCCTTTTGGGTAATTATTTAAATCAAAATGTAAAATTTTGCCATTAATTGGATTATGTAATTTTTCAAACAAAGTTAGACCAAGATTATTTACTAATTTAATATTAATATCAATATCAAAAAAATTTCCAAAATCTAACTTAAAATATTTTTTTGTTGGATTTGGATATAATTTAATATCTGAGACATTACTTTCACTAAAGTTGTATAAATCTGAATTTTCGTTTAGAATTAATTTATAATCATCAATAAAATAATGGAGATGATTTATAGAATCAGTATCAGAATGAAAAACAATTCCTCCAAGTTGATTATAATTATAATTATTATGTATTGAACTATTATATTGCCAATCCAATAAAAAATTATTATTAATGTATAATTCAACAATGTTTCTATCTAAGTCAATTAATTGGCTTAGTTCAAACCATTGATTATTAAAAAAAGAAAAATTTAAATTTATGTCGTTATTAATAACATCTCCCAATCCATTTCCACTAAAATTAACTTTATATGATCGATCAAGATTATTGCAAGATAAATCGTGATAAATGGAAAATGATGCAGATCTACTGGTTGGGACATATAATTTAAATGATATATTATAAGCATTTATACCTGTATTTACTATTTCTCTCTTGAAAGAATTTGACCCATCATTGGAATTAATTTCTAGATATTGGTATCCCTCAACTGGGGAAATATCGTATATATTTGCTGAAAAAGAATCCTCGCATAGCGGAAGCCAATTATCTGATTGTAAAAAAAATGGAGAATCTACATTATAAGATTCAAAATTATCAGAATCGTAAACATTTCCGTAGTATGAAATATTAATATCTAGATCTAGTTCTTGTCCTATTGAGTCAATAATAATTACATTATAATTACCTACAGACAAATTATATAAACTATTTTGATCAAACCCGTCCCCCCAAAAAAATTGGAATGGTTCAACACCTGAAAGTATATTTAAATTTATTGATCCATCCTGAGAGTCATACTGGGTGCAATGATTTAAATTTGTTTCAACGATTAACGAAGGTATTCCGCAACCATTTGACTCTAGTAAGGAAGACCTGAACATATTTATAGCAAAATGCATTCTGGCAACTTGACCTTGAGAAAACATAACCATTGATGAGTCATTTACATATTCCATATAATTCATGAACATATCACTTGAATTGCATGAGAATTGTGGATAAGAAGGATTACCATAATATGCAGATTCAGAAGTTGGAGTATCAGATACACCATCATTAAAATTTTCACAATTACCCATACCCCAGGGATGAATTAGGTTAAAATAATGTCCAACTTCGTGGATTAAAGTTTTACCCATTCCATATTCTTGATGACTAGATTCGCCAAAATATTTGTATCCAACTACTACTCCATCTTCATTATCTGGATTACTTGAACTAGGTCTATCTGCATAACCTAAAATACCAGTTGTTATATTCCCAATCCAAATATTTAAATAATTTTGCGTATTCCATGAATCCGAACCACCTTGATTGGTATATTTAATGTTGTCTGATGATGATGAAAAAATATTTACATCTGTTTGAATTCTATTAATTCCATTAGTAATATAACCCCAAGGATCAACAGATGCAATACAAAATTCTATTTGAGGGTTTCCAATATTTAATTGAAATTCAGATGGAACTAATGATGAATCAAACTGATTAAAATTGTAAGCATCATTCAAAATCTCTAATTGATTATGAATATCCTCATTTGAAATATTCATATCATCAATTTCAGGGTTTTCTAGAACATGAAATACAACTGGAATTGTGAATATGTTTGAATTATTATTATAGTTTTTTAAAAAATTTTTAAACTGTTTATTTAATTTCATTATATTTTCATAATAATTTTCAGAATTATATCGTTTTAGTTCTAAAGAATCAAAATTGCATTTTGGAATCTGAATCTGAGAAATAACTATGTAAGGGATTAGTATAATAACTTTAAAAATTAATTTACTCATAATTTTTTTTCGAAAGTATAAATATAATATAAATTTAACTTTAAAATAATTTCATAAAATTGTTTATATATCAGTGAATAAAACTCAATTAAATTATATAATATACTATAGTTTTTATTTATTTTAGAATTAATATTATGGAAAACTTTAATAAATATCCCAAGCTGCTAAATTTAAATGATAAAAATACTCAAATTACAGTTTCTTTTTTATTCATATCAATTGGTTTAATTCTATTTTTGTCATTTTCCTCATTTTACATTAATTGGAAGACTGATTATGATTTAATAAATATGAGTTACTATGATTTTTTTAGTAATGACGAAATAAAAATTAATGGTTTTCTTGGAAAGATTGGAATTATTTTAGGTCATATATTCATTTATAAATTTTTTGGCTTTGCATCTTTTTTTATCCCCATTTTCATATTTATTTTTAGTTTCAAAACAATATTAAATCTCCAAAATATACAATTATCAAGAATTTTTAAAACAATTATCTTTTTTAGTTTATGGTTAATTTTATTTTTTGGGACTCTGTTTCCGAAAAAAATTTTATTGAGTGGGATCGGTGGTGAAATTATTTCAAATTGGTTTCTAATACAAATAGGTAAAATTGGAATATTTATAGTACTAATTTTTTCATTAATTATTTTTTTTAGTATTTACTTCAAGTGGACTCCTGATAGTTTAGCACCAGCATTAAAGAATTTTTTCAGTTTTTTTCGTAAATTAAAACTGAAAACAATTAATCATGAAAAAAAATCAATAAATGTATCAGATATTGTCAGATCTATAGCTATTTCTAAAGAAAAGCTATTTAATGATTTTGATGAATTTAATAACCAAGAAATTTCTAATTATGATGGTAAATTAAATTATAATTCAATAGAAAGTGACAATGAAAAAAATGATGAAATAAAACTTGATATTGAAATTAAAAATGATGAAAAAAATGATGAAAAAAATACTAAGTATTCTAAAAATGAAATTGGACCTTATGATCCAACTTTAGATTTAAAAAATTATAAGTTCCCCTTATTAAATTTAATGATTGATTATCCTAACTCTTCACTAACAATTAATAAAGAGGAATTAGAAGAAAATAAAAACCAAATTGTAAATACTCTCAATAATTATAAAATTGAAATTTCCAAAATTAAAGCCACAGTTGGACCTACTGTTACTTTATATGAAATAATCCCAGCACCAGGAGTCAGAATTTCTAAAATTAAAGGTTTAGAAAATGATATAGCTTTGAGTCTTGCAGCTCTAGGGATAAGAATTATTGCTCCACTTCCAGGAAAAGGTACTATTGGTATTGAAGTTCCAAATAGTAACCCAAGTATAGTATCAATGAAATCAATATTAGCATCAGAAAAATTTAAAAACTCAAAATTTGAATTGGCAATTGCCTTGGGAAAAACAATTTCAAATGAAACATATGTAGTTGATCTTTCAAAAATGCCACATCTTTTAATGGCAGGGGCAACAGGACAGGGGAAATCTGTTGGATTGAATGCAATTTTAGCATCATTACTTTATAAGAAACATCCTTCCCAAATAAAATTCATATTGGTGGACCCTAAAAAAGTTGAATTAACATTATATAATAATATTGAAAAACATTTCCTTGCAAAATTACCTAATAGTGACGAATCTATTATAACAGATACAAGTAAAGTTGTAAATACCTTGAATTCTCTTTGTATTGAAATGGATAATAGATATGATCTTCTCAAAAAAGCCCAGGTCAGAAATATTAAGGAGTATAACGAAAAATTCACCCAAAGAAGATTAAATCCAAATAATGGTCACAGATTTTTACCATATATAATTTTGGTAATTGATGAATTTGCTGACTTAATAATGACAGCTGGAAAAGAGATTGAAACCCCAATAGCTAGACTAGCTCAATTAGCTAGAGCTATTGGTATTCATTTAATTATTGCGACTCAAAGACCCTCAACAAATATCATAACAGGAACTATAAAAGCAAACTTTCCAACTAGAATTGCATTTAGAGTATCTTCAGTAATAGACTCTAGAACAATTTTAGATAGTTCTGGAGCAAATCAATTAATTGGTCGAGGAGATATGTTAATATCAGATAGTAACAACATTACCAGACTTCAATGTGCATTTATAGATACTCAAGAAGTTGAAAAATTAACAAATTTCATTGGAAATCAAATAGGTTATTCATCAATTTTTGAACTTCCTGAATACGAGTCAGAAAATAATAACATTAATTCGAATGATGTTGACATCGATGACAGAGATATTTTATTTAAAGAAGCTGCAAATATTATTGTTATTCATCAACAAGGGTCAGCATCACTCCTTCAAAGAAAATTAAAATTAGGTTATAATAGAGCTGGGAGAATAATTGATCAATTGGAAGCTGCAAATATTATTGGCCCCTATGAAGGAAGTAGACCGAGACAAGTTTTAATTCAAGATGAAATTTCTTTAAATAAATTACTAGATAATATGAATGATTAAAACTTTATTAAAATATTTAATATTAAATATTTTAAATGTAATTTTGAAAATTATGAATAAATTTGTACTGTTTTTGTTTTTATCCATTCAATTAGCAAATGCTCAAAGTGATAATGACATCAGGATTTTATTAGATTCAGTGAGCAATAAAACTGACTCATATATGGGAGTCAAAATTAAATTTGATTACAATTTAATTAATTCAGATGAAAATATATATGAATCTTCTAATGGTGATAT
>MDTB01155904.1_pt1 | contig 37489 bp, 44 predicted proteins | sample 811161 | NCBI WGS metagenome assembly MDTB01 (sample SAMN05326650, study PRJNA326480) | marine metagenome | isolation source: seawater | place: Mediterranean Sea | collected 2009 | reverse complement strand
TCAGCATCTATAAGAGAATTTTTTGGTCAAAGTCAATTGTCTCAATTTATGGATCAAACTAATCCTCTATCAGAAATAACGCATAAAAGAAGACTATCGGCTTTAGGTCCAGGAGGGCTGTCAAGAGAGAGAGCGGGTTTCGAGGTAAGAGATGTTCATCCAACTCACTACGGTAGAATTTGTCCTATTGAAACGCCTGAAGGTCCAAATATTGGACTTATAAACTCTTTGGCTACATATTCAAAGGTAAATAATTTTGGTTTTATTGAAACACCGTACAGAAAAGTGGTGAAAGGTAAAGTAAGTAACGAAGTTATTTATTTGTCTGCTATGGAAGAGGAAAATAAAACAATAGCACAAGCTAATGAACCTTTGAAAGGTGATGGAAGTTTTGAAAGAGATTTGGTTTCTTGTCGTAAAGATGGTGACTTTTTTCTTCTTTCTCCCGAAAATGTTGATTTAATTGATGTATCTCCAAAGCAATTAGTTTCAGTAGCAGCTGCACTTATACCTTTTTTAGAAAACGATGATGCTAATAGAGCGTTGATGGGTTCGAATATGATGAGACAAGCAGTACCACTTCTAAAATCAGAGGCACCATTTGTAGGAACTGGGATGGAGAGTGTAGTGGCGAGAGACTCCGGCGTTGTTGTAGTCGCAAAAAGAAGTGGATTCGTCGATCAAGTCGATTCTTCTAGAATTGTTATTAGAGCTGATGAAAAGAATGATAAAGATACTGGAGTTGATATTTATAGATTAAGTAAATTTCAGAGATCAAACCAAAATACTTGTATAAACCAAAAACCACTTGTTAATGCCGGTGATTATGTGAAAAAAAATGATATAATCGCTGATGGACCCGCATCTAAAATTGGTGAGTTGGCCTTAGGTAAAAATGTGACTGTTGCTTTTATGCCTTGGAATGGTTACAATTATGAAGACTCTATTTTAATATCTGAGAAACTTGTCGTTGATGATGTATTTACGTCAATACATATCGAAGAATTTGAAGTTTTAGCAAGAGATACTAAACTCGGTCAAGAGGATATTACTAGAGATATTCCTAATGTAGGAGATGAAGCATTAACAAATATCGACGAGGCTGGTATTGTTCACATCGGAGCAAAGGTAAAACCTGGTGATATTTTGGTTGGGAAAGTGACACCAAAGGGAGAATCACCAATGACTCCTGAGGAAAAGTTGTTAAGAGCTATTTTTGGAGAGAAGGCTGCTGATGTAAAGGATACCTCTCTTAGATTGCCTCCTGGAGTTTCAGGAACAGTTGTCGAAGTAAGAGTTTTTTCAAGAAGAGGCATAGATAAAGATGAAAGAGCATTATCTAATGAAAGGACTCAGATTGAGCAATTACATAAAGATATGGAAGATGAAAAATTTATTCTTGAGTCAAGTTTTAAGAAAAGCTTGAATGATCTTTTGTTTAATCAAATACATCTTAGTGGTATAGATAGTTTAGCTAAAAATAAAAAAGTTGATGAAAAATCTATTTTGGAACTTAATTTAAACAACTTGAGAAAAATTAAAGTTAAAAATGATGATTCAATGAAAAATATAGAGTCATTGTGTGAGGCTTTTGATAATAGCCTATTAATTTTACAGAACAATTTCAAAGATAAAGTTGATAAAGTTCAGTCAGGAGATGATTTGTTACCTGGCGTCATGAAACTAATCAAGGTTTTTGTTGCTGTTAAAAGGCAACTCGCACCTGGTGATAAAATGGCCGGCAGACATGGAAATAAGGGAGTTATATCTAGAATAATTCCTGCTGAGGATATGCCCTACATGGAAGATGGAACTCCTGTAGATATTGTTTTAAATCCACTAGGTGTTCCATCAAGAATGAATGTTGGACAAATTCTTGAGACGCATTTAGGTGCAGCTGCTGTGGATTTGGGTAAAAAATTTTATCAGTTAGGAATTCTAGCTCATGAGGATGAAACAAAAATTAAACAATTGAAATCTTTCTTTGAAAAAGTGTATGGTAAAGAAATATACAAAAAAAGATTTTCGGATTGTGACAATAAATCATTAATAAGTCATGCGTTCGAACTTAAAAACGGTGTACCTTTTGCTACCCCTGTTTTTGATGGAGCAAAAGAATTTGACCTGAATAGATATTTTGAATTTGCTGGTTCAGAAACCAGCGGTCAAAAAAGATTAATTGATGGAAGAACAGGTGATTTTTTTGACAGACCTATTACTGTCGGTGAAATATATATGTTAAAATTACATCATCTTGTGGATGATAAGATTCATGCAAGATCTATTGGACCATACAGTTTAGTAACGCAACAGCCTCTTGGAGGCAAAGCTCAGTTTGGTGGGCAAAGGTTTGGAGAAATGGAAGTTTGGGCACTTGAAGCCTATGGAGCCTCTTACACTCTTCAAGAAATGCTTACAGTTAAATCTGACGACGTATCAGGACGAACAAAAGCTTACGAAACAATCGTAAGGGGTGACGATAATATCGAGTCTGGGATACCAGAATCATTTAATGTTTTAATTATGGAGCTCAAATCACTGGGCTTAAACGTTGAACTTTTGGAACAAAATGTTTAAAGGAGAATTTAATGAATGAATTAATGAAGCTAATTGAAAAACCAAACTTTACCAATTTTGATAATATTAAAATTTCAATAGCTAGTCCTGAAAATATGATTTCATGGTCCCATGGTGAAATTAAGAAACCTGAAACAATTAACTACAGAACTTTTAAACCAGAGAGAAGTGGACTTTTTTGTGCTAGAATCTTCGGCCCAATTAAAGATTACGAATGTATATGTGGAAAATACAAAAGGATGAAATTTAAGGGAATAATTTGTGAAAAATGCGGAGTGGAAGTAACAGTAACAAAAGTTCGAAGAGAGAGAATGGGTCATATTCCATTAGCAGCTCCCGTTGCACACATCTGGTTTCTAAAGTCTCTACCAAGCAGAATTGGACTCTTATTAGATTTAACACTTAAAGATTTAGAAAGAGTACTATATTTTGAGAGTTTTATCGTTACTGAACCTGGTATGATTAAATCCCTTAAAAAATTTCAAGTTATAAGTGAAGAGGAAAATACTAATCTAAAGAATGAGTTTGGTGATGGTTTTGAAACAATGATTGGTGCTGAGGCAATTCAAAAACTATTATCTGAAGTAGATTTAAAAGAAGAAAAAGTAAAAGTTAGGGAAGAATTAAAGAGCACTAATTCAGAAACTAAGAAAAAAAAGTTAGTGAAAAGATTAAAATTAATAGATGCTTTTTTGTCTTCGAAATTAAAACCTGAGTGGATGATTTTGAATGTAATTCCTGTTATTCCTCCAGAATTAAGACCATTAGTTCCCTTAGATGGTGGAAGGTTTGCTACGTCAGATTTAAATGATCTTTACAGAAGGGTAATTAACAGAAATAATAGATTAACAAGATTGCTTGCTTTAAAAGCTCCTGAGATAATAGTTAGAAATGAAAAAAGAATGTTGCAAGAAGCCACAGATGCTCTTTTTGACAATGGAAGAAGAGGAAGAGTAATTACTGGAACTAACAAAAGGCCTCTCAAATCTCTATCTGATATGTTGAAGGGAAAACAAGGAAGATTTAGACAAAACTTACTTGGTAAACGTGTAGACTATTCTGGTAGGTCAGTTATCGTGGTTGGTCCTGAATTAAAACTTCATCAGTGTGGTATTCCAAAAAAAATGGCTATCGAATTATTTAAACCATTTATTTACTCAAAATTAGAAAAATATAACCTAGCCACAACAATTAAAGCAGCAAAAAAAATGGTTGAAAAAGAGAGATCTGAAGTCTGGGATATATTGGCTGAGGTTATTAGAGAGCATCCGGTTCTTTTAAATAGAGCTCCAACGCTTCACAGATTAGGTATTCAAGCATTTGAACCAATTTTAATAGAGGGAAAAGCTATTCAGTTACATCCTCTAGTTTGTACAGCATTTAATGCTGATTTTGATGGTGATCAAATGGCAGTTCATGTTCCTTTATCGCTCGAGGCACAACTTGAAGCTAGGGTTTTGATGATGTCTACAAACAATATTCTATCCCCTGCGAGTGGAAAACCAATTATTGTACCTTCGCAGGACATGATACTAGGATTGTATTATTTAAGTTTAGTTTCGGATAAAGGTATCGGAGAAGGGATGATGTTCTCTAATGTTGGAGAAATACAAATAGCTCTAGAAAGTAATTTTGTTTCATTACAATCAAAAATAAAGGCACGTTATGAAAGCGTAAACGAAAATTACGAGATTGTTAGTAGTATAGTGGATACAACCCCTGGAAGAATGTTAATAAGTGAAATACTACCTAAACATCCAAGGATTGGATTTGAGATAATAAACAAATTGCTCACAAAAAAAGAAATTAGTAATGCAATCGATATGGTTTACAGGCATTGTGGACAGAAAAAAACTGTGATTTTTGCTGATAAATTAATGGATTTAGGTTTTAAAGAGGCATGTAAAGCTGGCATTTCTTTTGGTAAAGATGATCTTTTAATTCCAGAAAATAAAACTAAATTATTAAATGATACGGAAAAACAAGTTAAGAATTATGAAAAACAATATGCTGAAGGTTTAATAACTAAAGGTGAAAAATATAATAAAGTTGTTGATGCTTGGGCAAAATGTTCTGATGACGTTGCTGACGAAATGATGAAAGAAATGATACCTAGGTCCACTGATACAGCATCTGATATTAATTCCGTATTTATGATGGCAGACTCAGGTGCTAGGGGCTCAGCTGCTCAACTGAAACAGTTGGCGGGAATGAGAGGTTTGATGGCGAAACCCTCTGGTGAGATAATTGAAAACCCTATTATTTCAAATTTTAAAGAAGGTCTAACCGTTTTAGAATATTTTAATTCTACTCATGGAGCTAGAAAGGGATTAGCAGACACTGCCTTGAAAACAGCAAACTCTGGATATTTAACAAGAAGATTAGTAGATGTCGCTCAAGACTGCATAGTTACTATTGATGACTGCTATACTAATAATTTTATAACAGTCAGAGCGCTTGTTGAAGGAGGAGAAGTTATTGATGAATTATCTGAAAAAATTCTTGGTAGGACTTTAGCTGAAAACTTATATGATGACCAAAAAAATCTTATAGCAGAAAATGGAGAAATAGTCACCGAGGAACATATAAATCAAATAAATACATCTAACATAGAGGAAGTTAAAATTCGCTCAGTTCTAACTTGCGAAGCTAAGTTTGGTGTTTGTGCAAAATGTTATGGAAGAGATTTGGCGAGAGGAACACCAGTAAATATAGGCGAAGCTGTTGGTGTAATTGCAGCCCAATCAATAGGTGAGCCAGGTACACAACTAACTATGAGAACTTTCCATATTGGTGGAGCTGCTCAAAAAGGATCAGAAATTTCAAGTATTGAGTCAAATGTTAGCGGAAAAGTTAAGTTTATAAATGTTCAATTAGCAACCGACTCCAACACCAATAATATAAATCTTTCAAGGAGTGCTCAACTTTGTATTTTTCAGGGAGATAAAGAAAAAGCTAGACACAGATTACCATCTGGTTCAAAGGTTAATGTAAAAGAAGGTCAAAAAATAAATAAGGGAGAACTGCTTGCGGAATGGGATCCATTTACACTTCCTATAATTGCACAAATAAAGGGTTTTGCGATTTTTAAAGATCTTGAAGATGGCGTATCAACTAGAGAGGTGATTGATGAGTCTACTGGGCTTTCAAGTAAAATGGTCGTTGATTGGAAACAACAAGCCAAAAATCAATCAATTAGGCCGAGAATTGAAATACATAATAAGCTTAAAAATGGTGAAGTTTTAGTTTTAGAAAATGGGAGTTCTGCATCTTATGAATTACCAGTTGAAGCAATACTTGGTGTTAGCATTGGTCAACAAGTTAATGAGGGTGATTTTCTTGCAAGGATACCGAAAGAATCTTCAAAAACAAAGGATATTACAGGAGGTCTTCCAAGAGTTGCAGAGTTGTTTGAGGCAAGAAAACCAAAAGATCATGCAGTTATTGCAGAAATTTCTGGAAATATTAAATTTGGAAAAGATTACAAAATGAAAAGAAAGGTATCAATCGAGCCTGAAGATAAAACAAGAGAACCGGTAGAGTATGTAATTTCCAAATCAAAACATTTATCAGTTCAAGAGGGTGATTTTGTTGAAATTGGAGATACTTTAGTTGATGGTAGCGCTGTTCCCCACGATATTTTAAGAATAAAAGGAGTCGAAGCTCTTTCATCTTATATGATTAAAGAGGTGCAAGACGTTTACAGGTTACAAGGAGTGAAGATAAATGATAAACACATTGAAGTTATTGTAAGACAAATGATGCAGAAGGTTGAAATAACAGATGCTGGACAGACTACATTTTTAACTGGAGAGCAGGTGAGCTTAAAAGAGTTCAGTGATGTAAATGCAAAAGCAAAAGCGGAGGGTATGAAAGAAGCTAAATCGTACCCTATTCTGCTAGGTATAACTAAGGCATCTCTTCAAACAGATAGTTTTATTTCTGCTGCATCATTTCAAGAAACTACCAGAGTTTTAACTGAGGCATCGGTATCCGGAAAGATTGATAGTTTAGTTGGGTTGAAAGAAAATGTTATAGTTGGGAGACTCGTTCCATGCGGAACTGGTTCTTTTTTAGCTCAAGCTAAAATAGAAGCAGCAAAAAAAGATAAAGAACTTCTTGAAGTCGCTGAAGAAACCAACGCAAAAAACCCTGATGATAATAAAGCTTAGGAGTTATAAAAATAAATTTAAATATATTAGAATTCTGTAGTTGACTTAGAAAAAAAATACACTAATATTCAACGAATAATTGGTCGTGGCTTTGCCAAACACAATTTCATATATTATTTTTAAAACTAGGAAACAAAATGCCTACCATTAACCAATTGATTCGCTCACCAAGGAGCAAACAATTAAAAAGAAACAAGGTTCCAGCTTTGGAAAAATGCCCTCAGAAAAGAGGCGTTTGTACCAGGGTTTATACTACAACCCCAAAAAAGCCAAATTCGGCTTTAAGAAAAGTTGCCAGGGTAAAATTGACAAATGGATTTGAAGTTACTAGTTACATTCCAGGTGAAGGTCATAATATACAAGAGCATTCAGTTGTTTTATTAAGAGGTGGTAGAGTCAAGGATCTCCCTGGTGTTAGATATCACGTATTAAGAGGGATTTTAGATACAGAGGGAGTCAAGGATCGAAAGCAAAGAAGATCTAAATATGGAACGAAAAGACCAAAGTGATTTAAATGTCAAGAAGAAGAGCAGCAGAAAAAAGAAATATTTTTCCGGACCCAAGATTTAATAATATTGTTTTATCAAGGTTTATTAACATATTAATGTTAGATGGAAATAAATCTTTGGCAGAACGAATTGTTTACAAAGCACTTGATAAAGCAAGTTCTGTAATTAAAAACAAAGAACCTTTAGATATTTTCCTTCAAGCTTTAAACAACGTCAAGCCCGGAATTGAAGTTCGCTCAAGAAGAGTAGGAGGAGCAACCTATCAGGTTCCTGTAGAAGTTAGGTCTGAACGGGCACAAGCACTTGCTATACGTTGGATTGTGGGAGCTTCAAGGAAAAGAAATGAAAAAACAATTACTGATAGATTATCTGCTGAGCTATTGGATGCACACGAAAATAAAGGTAATTCAGTAAAAAAAAGAGAAGACACTCATAAGATGGCTGAAGCTAACAGAGCGTTTTCTCATTACAGGTGGTAGTATGACAAGAAAAACAGATTTATCCAACTATAGAAATATCGGTATAATGGCCCACATAGATGCTGGAAAAACTACAACCACTGAAAGAATTTTATATTACACTGGTGTATCTCATAAAATTGGGGAAGTTCATGATGGTGCTGCTACAATGGATTGGATGGAACAGGAGCAAGAAAGAGGAATAACGATTACTTCAGCTGCAACTACCTGTTTTTGGAATAATAAAAGAATCAATATAATTGACACTCCTGGTCATGTTGACTTTACAATTGAGGTCGAAAGATCATTAAGAGTTTTGGACGGCTCTGTATGTGTTTTTGACTCTGTAGCCGGTGTTGAACCTCAATCTGAGACTGTCTGGAGACAAGCTGATAAATACGGAGTTCCTAGAATGTGCTTTATAAATAAAATGGATAGAGTTGGAGCAAACTTTTACAGATGTGTTGATATGATTAAAGATAGACTAGGTTGCAATTCGTTAGTTATTCAACTACCCATTGGGTCAGAGTCAGATTTCAAAGGAGTCATTGACTTGGTTAAAATGAAAGCTGTTGTTTGGGAGACTGAGTCACTTGGAGCCAAATTTAATTATTTGGATATACCTAACGATTTGCTCGAGGAGTCAAATAAATATAGAGAGATGCTATTAGAAACAATAGTTGAATTAGACGATGCTGCTATGGAAAAATATCTTGATGGAACTCCGCCTGATGAGGACAAAGTTAAAGAGCTGATAAGATTGGGCACTATTGGTTCAAAATTCGTTCCTATAATGTGTGGTAGTTCATTTAAAAATAAAGGTGTTCAACCAATGTTAGATGCAGTAGTAGATTTTTTACCTTCCCCGCTGGATGTTCCGGCAATCAAAGGTATCAAGTACGGATCAGATGATGAGGCAATCGTAAGAGAAAGTTCAGACTCTGAACCCTTTTCCGCGTTAGCTTTTAAAATAGCGAATGACCCATTTGTTGGTAGTTTAACTTTTATGAGAGTTTATTCTGGTTCAATCGAAGCTGGTTCATCTGTTTTAAATTCAGTCAAAGATAAAAAAGAGAGATTTGGAAGAATGTTACAAATGCATTCCAATTCAAGAGAAGACATTAAAAATGCATATGCTGGTGACATAATTGCAGTTGCAGGTTTAAAAGATACAACTACAGGAGATACACTTTGTGATGCTAATAATGCGGTAATATTAGAAAGAATGGAATTTCCAGATCCTGTTATCGAGGTTGCAGTTGAACCAAAGACAAAGGCTGATCAGGAAAAAATGGGCGTAGCTCTTCAGAGATTAGCTGCCGAAGACCCTTCATTTAAAGTTAGTATCGATCACGAATCCGGTCAAACAGTAATGAAAGGTATGGGAGAACTTCATTTAGAGATTTTGGTCGATAGAATGCAAAGAGAATTCAAAGTTGATGCAACTGTAGGCGCTCCCCAAGTTGCATACAGGGAAACAATAACTCAACCAACAAAAATTGATTATACCCATAAAAAACAATCTGGAGGTGCAGGACAATTTGCGAAAATTGAACTCGAATTTGAACCTTTAGAACCCGGTAAAGGAATTGTTTTTGAGAGTAAAATCGTTGGTGGTAGGGTTCCAAAAGAATATATCCCTGGAGTTGAAAAAGGGATTAAAATGTCTACAGAGTCTGGCTATCTTGCTGGTTTCCCAGTTATAGACTTTAGATGTGTTTTAGTTGATGGAGCGTTTCATGACGTCGACTCAAGTGTAATGGCTTTTGAAATCGCTGCAAGAGCTGCTTTTAGGGAGGCTATGCCTAAAGCTAAAGCCGTTTTATTGGAGCCTATGATGAAAATAGAAGTTGTTACCCCAGAAGATTACATGGGAGATGTGATTGGAGACTTAAACTCGCGAAGAGGCCAAGTTTCTGGAATGGAACAAAGAGGTGTTAATCATGTAGTTAATGGAATGGTTCCATTAGCAAATATGTTCGGTTATGTTAATAATTTGCGTTCTATGAGCCAGGGTAGAGCGAGCTATACTATGACTTTTGATCATTATGAACAAGTTCCCAATAATGTTGCTGAAGAAGTCAAAGAAAAAGTGTCTGGTTAATTTTTATAAGGAGATAAATTATGGCTAAAGAAAAATTTGATAGATCTAAACCTCACTGTAATATTGGTACGATAGGTCATGTAGACCATGGAAAAACCACTTTAACCGCTGCTATTACAAAAGTGTTGGCTGAAACGGGTGGAGCCACAGCCATGGATTATGCTCAAATCGACAAAGCTCCGGAGGAAAAAGAGAGAGGTATTACTATCTCTACCGCTCACGTTGAATATGAAACAGAAAAAAGACATTATGCTCACGTTGATTGTCCGGGCCATGCTGATTATGTAAAAAATATGATTACAGGAGCTGCTCAAATGGACGGAGCAATACTTGTAGTTAATGCTGCTGACGGACCAATGCCTCAAACTAGAGAGCATATTCTTTTAGCTCGTCAGGTTGGTGTGCCCTCTCTAGTTGTATATATGAATAAGATTGATCAAGTTGATGACCCAGAATTGGTTGACCTTGTTGAAATGGAGGTCAGGGAGCTTTTATCAAAATATGAGTTTGATGGTGATAATATTCCTATCGTTAAAGGTTCAGCCCTCGCAGCAGTCGAAGGTGGGGATGAAGAAACTGGAAAAAAATCAATTCTTGAGTTAATGTCCAAGATTGATGAACATATACCTCAGCCAGCTAGACCTTTAGATCAACCTTTTTTGATGCCAATAGAAGATGTTTTTTCTATATCGGGAAGGGGAACAGTTGTAACTGGACGAGTAGAGAAAGGCGTTATTAATGTTAACGAAGAAATCGAAATTATAGGTATAAAGGATACAGCTAAAACGGTTTGTACTGGTGTCGAAATGTTTAGAAAACTTTTAGATAGTGGGCAAGCTGGTGATAACGTTGGTGTGCTTTTAAGAGGAACCAAAAGAGAAGAAGTTGAAAGAGGTCAAGTTCTTGCAAAACCTGGGACAATTAAGCCTCACAAAAAGTTTAAAGCCGAAGCTTATGTGTTAAATAAAGATGAGGGAGGAAGACATACACCTTTTTTTAAAAATTACAGACCTCAATTTTATTTTAGAACTACAGATGTTACTGGCCAAATTGAATTGCCTTCAGGAACTGAGATGGTTATGCCAGGAGACAATGTTGCTATGACTGTAGAACTTCTGACTCCGATTGCAATGGATAAAGGGCTTAGGTTTGCCATCAGAGAGGGCGGAAGAACTGTGGGTGCTGGTGTAGTTTCTGAAATAATGGAGTAATAAATGGCTAATCAAAACATTAGAATAAGACTTAAAGCCTACGATCATAGAGTTTTAGATCAAAGTACAGAGGAAATACTTAGCACTGCTAAAAGAACTGGAGCTAATGTTAAAGGGCCTATACCTTTACCAACAAGAATTGAGAAGTACACTATCTTAAGCTCACCTCATGTTGATAAAAAAGCACGTACACAATTAGAAATGAGAACTCACAAGAGAATGATGGATATTGTTGATTGGAACCCTCAAACAGTTGATGCTTTGATGAAGCTAGAATTAGCTTCTGGCGTTGATGTAGAAATTAAATTATAGAAAAGAGAAGTGTAAAAAATCATGAGAGTTGGACTAGTTGCAAAAAAAATTGGTATGAGTAGGTATTTCAAACCTGATGGAACCAATATTCCTGTTACATTATTAAAGGTTGATAATTGTAAAGTTATTGAGCATAAGTCAATTGATAGAAATGGTTATTTGGCTGTAAAATTAAGTTTCGGTTCCTCGAAAAAATCAAAAATAAATAAGCCCACCAAAGGATATTTTAAAAAAATAAAAAGTGAAAGTACAAATTTTACAAAGGAGTTTAGAGTAAGCGAAAATGGTTTTGTAGATCTCGGACACAAAATAAATGTTAATCATTTTATTAATGGTCAGTTAGTTGATATTTCTGGTCTAACTATAGGAAAAGGCTTTGCTGGTGGAATGAAAAGACATAATTTTGGAGGTAATAGAGCTTCTCATGGGGTATCTATTTCACATCGGTCACACGGGTCTACAGGACAATGTCAGGATCCTGGAAAAGTTTTCAAAGGGAAAAAGATGGCTGGTAGATTGGGAAATGTAAAAAGAACAATGCAAAACTTAGAAGTAATAATGACCAATGAAGAAAAAGGTCTTATTTTTGTTAAAGGTTCAATTCCTGGTCCTAAAGGGTTATTTGTATCTATCCGAGATTCTGTTAAATTTTCTAATAAAAATTTGCCTTATCCTACGCACTTAAATGAAAAATCTAGTGTTGAGAATAAAAAAGAACAAACATACTTATCCTCTGAAAATGCAGAAAAAAATAGTAGTGAAATTAAAAACAATGATATTATGTCTGAGGAAAAAATTATAACAGAAACAAAAATTAGTGATAAAGACAGTGGTAACGATCAAACACCCAAAGATGTGAGCAAAAATGAAAGTTAAAGTTAATGATATCGACAATAAAGTCGTGAAAGAGATAAGTTTAGAAAAGTTTATTTTTGGCATCCCCTACAAACAGGAGATCATTTACAGAATGATAAGGTTTCAAAACGCAAAAAAACAAAGTGGAAATCATAAGACAAAAGGTATTTCAGAAATTTCTGGAACTACAAAAAAACCTTTCAAACAAAAAGGGACTGGTAGCGCCAGGCAAGGTAGCAAACGTTCACCTCAGATGAGAGGTGGAGCAGTTATTTTTGGCCCCCAAGTTAGAACCCATTCTCATAAACTACCAAAGAAAATTAGGTCTTTGGCTTTGAGGTCCGTTCTCTCAAGGAAATATTCTGAAGGAAAATTAAAAATTTTATCTGATATTAAATTACAAAAACCGAAAACTTCTAATTTAAAAGACAAATTATCAAAGTTTGGAATGGAATCAGCTTTGTTTATAGGTGGTGAAAAAATTGATGAAAAGTTTTTATTTGCATCAAGAAATATCCCTAATATCGATGTTATGACCTTTCATGGTCTTAACGTCTACACAATTGTTAAAAGAGATTTTCTAGTAATTTCAGAAGACGCATTACTATCAATCAATAAAAGGTTTGTTAAATGAAAATATCTGATGAAAGAATTTTTGAAGTTATTAGAAACCCAATTATTTCTGAAAAATCTACTTTGATTTCTCAATTTAATCACTATGTATTTAAAGTTTCAACTGATGCTAATAAAAGTGAGATTAAGTTAGCTGTTGAAAAAATTTTTGATGTAAAGGTACAGTCCGTAAATACTTTGAACCAGTATGGAAAGATAAAAAGATTTAAAGGAAAATTAGGACAAAGAGTTAAAGTAAAGAAGGCTTTTGTTACTTTGCAAGAAGGTAATACTATAGATTTAACAATAGGAATTAAGTAGACATGTCATTAAAAAATTTTAAGCCTATAACACCTGGACAAAGAGGATTAATTTCTACTGATAAATCAGATTTGTTTAAGGGGAAACCGTTAAAAAAATTAACTATAGGTATTTCAAGCTCTGGTGGAAGAAACAATCACGGACATGTAACGTCTCGAAGAAAAGGCGGTGGGCACAAACGTAAATATAGAATTATAGATTTTAAAAGAAAAAAATTGGATGTTTATGGTTTAGTTGAACGAATAGAATATGATCCTAACAGGACAGCATTTGTTGCACTTATAAAATATGACGACGGAGAAATGAATTATATTTTGTGTCCTCAAAAATTGAACATTGGAGATAAAATTATTTCTTCTGATAAAGCAGAACTTAAACCAGGGAATTGTTTATCTTTAAAGAATATCCCAGTAGGAAGTATTATACATAACGTTGAACTTAAGCCTGGTAAGGGTGGACAGATTATAAGGTCTGCTGGAACATTTGCTCAGCTTTCAAGCAAAGACTCTGAGTACGCTCAAATTAAATTTACCTCCAATGAGATTAGATCCATTAGAATTGAATGTAAGGCTACTATTGGTATGGTTTCTAACCCTGACCAAAAAAATATTAAACTTGGTAAAGCTGGAAGGAAAAGATGGCTAGGAGTAAGACCTTCAGTAAGAGGTGTTGCCATGAATCCCGTTGATCATCCTCATGGAGGAGGAGAGGGAAGAACATCAGGAGGAAGAAATCCGGTATCACCTTGGGGGCTATCAGCCAAAGGAAAAAGAACTAGAAATAATAAGAGAACAGATAAATTTATTTTTAAAAGCAGACACAAAAAATAGGATAATTTTATGACTAGATCAATTTGGAAAGGACCGTTTGTAGATTCATATCTTCTTAAGAAAGCTGACAAAGTTAGAGAGTCAGGAAGAAATGACGTAATAAAAATGTGGTCAAGAAGGTCAACAATTTTGCCTCAATTCGTAGGTTTGACTTTTGGAGTTCATAATGGAAAAAAACATATCCCTGTTTCCGTCTCTGAAAACATGGTTGGTCACAAATTTGGAGAATTCGCTCCAACCAGAACTTATAAGGGACATACTGCAGATAAAAAAACAGGAACCAAGTAATGACAAAGAAAAAGGAACAATTAAATAGTGAATTAGTTGCAAGGGCGTCAATTAAGTCAATAAAAACAAGTCCCCAAAAAGCTAATCTAGTCCTTCAAATGATCAGAGGTTTAAAGGCAGAACAGGCTATCAATGTGTTGGACTTTTCAAAAAGAAGGATTTCACAAGAAATAAAAAAGCTTTTAAAATCTGCTATTTCTAATGCAGAAAATAATCATCAATTAGATATTGATAAACTTTTCATAAAAGAGGCAACCGTCGGAAAGTCTATGGTGATGAAAAGGTTCAGACCAAGAGCTAGAGGAAGATCTGGAAAAATATTAAAACCTTATTCTAAAATAAAAATTGTTGTTAAAGAAAAAGAATTGGAGAAAAAAAAAGATGGGACAAAAGGCTAATGCAATAGGTTTAAGACTTGGTATTAACAAGTCTTGGGACTCAAGGTGGTTTGCTGAGAAGAATTATTCAAAGTTGCTTCAAGAGGATCTTATGTTGCGGAAATTTTTAAAGAAAAGGTTATCTTTGGCAGGAATTTCAAAAATTTTAATTGAAAGACCAGCAAAATTAGCTAAGATAACCGTCTACACTGCTAGACCTGGTGTAATAATAGGAAAGAAAGGTTCGGATATTGAAAAGTTAAGAACTGACATCATGAAAATGGTGGGTGGTGAAGCTAGTTTAAATATAGTAGAGATTAAAAAACCTGAAATAGACTCAAAATTAGTTGCTGACAATATAGCCCAGCAACTTGAAAGAAGGATTGCCTTTAGACGAGCTATGAAACGAGCAGTCCAATCTGCAATAAGATTAGGAGCTTTAGGAATTAGAGTTAACTGCAGTGGAAGACTTGGTGGAGCTGAGATAGCAAGAATGGAGTGGTATAGAGAAGGTAGAGTTCCTTTACATACCTTAAGAGCAAATATTGACTACGGGGTTGCAAGGGCAAACACCACTTATGGAATATGTGGAATTAAAGTATGGATATTCAAAGGAGAAATTCTTGAACATGACCCAATGGCGTCTGAGAAAGATATTAATGAAAGTAAAAAAGACAATACGAACGTTTTATAGGATAAGTTATGTTACAGCCAAAAAAACCAAAATATAGAAAACAGTTTAAAGGCAGAATGCATGGTAATTCCAAAGGGGGTAATTTTTTAAACTTTGGAGCATTTGGATTAAAAGCTATGAGTCCTGCTAGGATTAATTCTAGGCAAATTGAGGCAGCGAGGAGAACTATATCTAGACACCTAAAAAGATCTGGAAGAGTGTGGATAAGAATTTTTCCCGACGTTCCTGTAACTAAGAAACCAGCAGAAGTAAGACAGGGAAAGGGAAAGGGAGCAGTAGAATTTTGGGCGGCCAAAGTTAAGCCAGGAAAAATAATGTTTGAAATTGATGGAGTTTCTATATTACTGGCCAAAGAGGCCTTTGAATTAGCATCTGCCAAACTTCCCAATGAAACTAAATTTGTAACTAGATTAGGAGGCTAAATGGAGAAATTGTCTGAGCTTAGAAAAATGAAAAAAAACGAATTGGTTGATAAAATCAAAGTATTTAGAAAAGAGTCTCTTAATCTAAGGTTTCAAAAATCAAGTGGTCAGTTAGACAAAACTTCTAGGATTTCCTTAGTAAAAAAAAATATTGCTCGTTTGAAAACAATTATCAATGAAATTAAAAAGGTTTAAAAATGCCAAAAAGAATTTTACAGGGTGTTGTTATATCTAATAAAGCTGAAAAAACTGTATCAGTTTCAGTCGTTAGAAAGATAATGCATCCCGTGTATAAAAAATATATTAAAAGAACGAAAAAGTATGCTGTCCATGATGAAAAGAATTCATGCAAGTTAGGTGATATTGTTCGTATTCAAGAGAATAAACCAATATCTAAGACAAAAAAATGGGTATTAATTAAATAGGTATAGTATTATGATTCAAATGCAGTCAACACTATTTGTTGCGGATAATTCAGGTGCAAAACAGGTTCAATGTATAAAAGTACTTGGCGGATCAAAACGAAGATTTGCTTCCATCGGAGACGTAATTGTTATCACAGTAAAAGATGCGATTCCTAGAGGAAAGGTAAAAAAAGGAGAGATTCATAAAGCAGTTATTGTTAGAACTTCAAAGGAAATTTCCAGAAATGATGGTTCCTCAATTCGTTTCGATAAAAACTCTGCTGTTTTAATAAATAATAATGGTGAACCATTAGGAACGAGAATATTTGGACCAGTTACTCGTGAATTAAGGTCTAAGAAGTATATGAAGATTATATCTTTAGCTCCGGAGGTCTTATGATGAAAATAAAAAAAGGTGACTCTGTCTTTGTTATCTGCGGAAAAGATAAAGGTAAGACAGGACAAGTATTAAAAATTTTTCCTACCAGGAATAAGGCGCTAATCCAAGGGATCAACATGGTAAAAAAACATACAAAACCATCAGCTAATACAAAAGGCGGTATAGAAAATATTGAAATGCCAATTCATATCTCTAATTTAGCATTTAACGATCCAAAATTAAACAAAGCTTCAAGAATTGGATTTAAGATTTTAGAGGATGGAAAAAAAGTTAGGTTTTCAAAAAAATCAGGTGAAACAATTTCTTAGGTGCAATATGTCAAGATTAAAAGAACTTTATGAAAAAGAATTAAAAGATAAATTATTAAAGCAACTTAGTTGTAATAATAGTTTTGAGGTTCCAAAATTAAAAAAAATTGTTTTGAATATGGGTGTTGGAGAAACTGTATCAGATTCAAAAAAAATAAATTTTGCTGTTGAAGATTTGACTATGATTTCTGGTCAAAAGCCATTAGTTACGAAAGCAAAGAAGTCAATAGCAGGGTTCAAATTAAGAAAAGGAATGAATATAGGATGTAAGGTTACATTAAGAAAAGATAGGATGTATGAATTTTTAGATAGATTAATAACAATAGCTCTCCCTAGAGTAAGAGATTTCAAAGGGCTTTCAAGAAAATCTTTTGATGGTGAAGGAAACTATTCACTAGGTTTAAAAGAACAAATAGTGTTTCCAGAAATTAATTATGATAAGATTGATAAAGTTAGAGGACTTGATATTTCGATAATAACCTCTAGTTCAAATGATAATGAAGCTTACGAGCTCTTAAAAGGTTTTAACTTTCCATTTAATAACTAAAATGAGGTATAAATATGTCAAAAATTAGCATTGTTGAAAGAAATAAAAAAAGAATGAGGTTGTACAAGAAGTATAAAAGTAAACATGATAAACTTCTCAAAATTGCTAATAACAAAAAAATGTCTCCTGAAGAACAATTTCAGGCTAGGCTTAAATTATCATCAATTCCTAGAAATGCTTCGAAGGTAAGAATTAGAAATAGATGCCTTGTCACTGGAAGAGGCAGAGGGGTTTACAGAAAATTTAGTCTCTCTAGAATAGCATTTAGAGATTTGGCTGCAATTGGTCAAGTTCCAGGTGTAATTAAATCAAGTTGGTAGAAAGGTATTAGTTATGAGTTTGTCTGATCCATTAGGAGATATGCTTACAAGAATAAGAAACGGTCAAGTACGAAAAAAAGATACTGTTTCTATGCCCGCATCAAGGTTTAGGGGTAACGTTTTAGATGTTTTGCATAGAGAGGGCTTTATAAGAGGGTTTCAAAAAGTAGATTCAGTTAATAACAAAAATATTTTTGAGATTGAACTCAAATATATTGATGGCGAACCCGTGATAAAAGATATTTCTAGAGTTTCAACTCCAGGAAGAAGAGTTTATTCTGGTATAAAAGGTTTACCCAGACATTTTGATGGGCTTGGAATATCTATTTTGTCAACTTCAAAAGGGATTATGTCAGATCAAGAGGCTCGTGAGGAAAATGTTGGTGGTGAAATTTTATGTAAGGTTTTTTAGGAGGATTTTATATGTCTAGAAGCGGAAGAATACCAGTTCAGATTCCTGAGCAAACAGAAGTTAGATTTGACTCAGGAATTTTTTATGCAAAAGGAAAACTTGGATCACAAGAGTACAAGGTTGGTGATAATGCTAATGTAAAGTTAGAAGGCGACAATGTCCATATAAGTCCAAAAGACGAAACAAGTTTCTCCAGTAAGATGTGGGGTACTGTTAGGTCTCAAATTTCAAATACTATTCTAGGTGTTTCGTCTGGTTTTAAAAAAGAACTTCAACTTAATGGTGTTGGTTATAAGGCAAGCTTAAAAGGAAAAACGCTAGAATTGTTATTAGGTTATTCTCATCCTATAAACTTCGTTATTCCAGAAGATATAAAAGTTGATTTACCTAAACCTACTGAAATAATTATTTCAGGAATATCAAAGCATAAAGTGGGTCAAATTGCTGCAAATATTAGATCTTATAGAAAGCCTGAGCCTTACAAAGGTAAAGGGATAAAATATAAGGATGAAGTTATTAGAAGAAAAGAGGGTAAAAAGAAATGATGAATAGAATAAAATTAAGTTCGAAAAGATCTCAAAGAAACAGATTTCAGTTAAAAAAAAAAAGCAAAGCCTCTTTCAGGTTGAGTGTATTTAGATCTAATAAACATATATATGCGCAGATAATTGACGAACAACAACAAAAAACTATTTATTTTGCTTCTTCATTAAATAAAACGTTTGAATTAAAAAAAGGATCTGATAAAAATGCAGCATTCAAGGTTGGTGAGATTATTGCTGAAAAAGCTATAAAAAACGGCTTTAAAGAAAAAATAACCTTTGATAGAGGTTCTTATTTATATCATGGAAGAGTTAAGGAGTTAGCTGAGGGAGCCAGGTCAAAAGGATTAAATTTATAGGAATATGATTATGAATGAAGAAAAAGAGTCGAAATCAAAAGTACAGAATGATGATATAGCTGGTTCTAAAGCCGTGACTAACAGAGAACAGTCAAAGTCAGAAATTAAGAAAATGAATTCAAATGTTGGCCTTGAGAATAATGATAAAGTAAAAATGGAAGTAAATGATGCCAACAATAAATCTGAAAAAAAAAATGACAAAACAACTACAAAGGCAATTGAAGCCAAGGGCGTTGTAAAAGACAAAGCAAAACAAAATAAAGACAAAAACGCTTCAGATTCTTCACATAAAAAATATCAAAAGCAAAATTCTAGTAGCAAAAATAAAAACCAAACTTCCTCTGACGAAAACGAATATATTGAAAAACTTGTAAGTATAAACAGAGTTGCTAAAGTTGTAAAAGGTGGAAGAAGATTTAGTTTCGCAGCATTAGTTGTAGTTGGAGATGGCAATGGAATGGTTGGTCACGGAAAAGGAAAAGCAAAAGAAGTACCCGAGGCAATAAAAAAAGCAACAGATGAGGCTAAGGAAAATTTGATTAGAGTTCCATTAAGACAGGCTAGAACTCTTCATCATGATATTACAGGTAGATATGATGCAGGAAGAGTACATTTAAGAAGTGCTCCATCTGGCACTGGAGTTATTGCTGGTGGTCCGATGAGAGCAGTTTTTGAGGCATTAGGAATTAAAGATATAGTTGCGAAATCAGTGGGTAGTTCAAACCCTCATAACATGGTTAGGGCGACTTTTAATGCCTTAAGTACGGCATCATCTCCAAAATTGATTTCTTTACGTAGAGGATTAAAAGTTAATGAAATTACAAAAAGAAGAAAGGGTGCTCAAACACTGCAGGAGACAAATCCAGATGGCTAAAATTAGAGTTACCCAGATTAAAAGTCCAATAGGAAGGAACTCAACCCAAAGAAAAACGCTTATTAGTATGGGATTAAATAAAATAAGCAGAGTAAAAGAGTTAGATGATAATTCTTCAAATCGGGGAATGGTAGAAAAAGTAAAGCACTTGCTAAAAATAGAGAATATATAGGTTATAAAATGAAATTAAATGAATTGAGTTTAGGTGGTAAAAGAGTGAAAAAAGCAAAAAGAGTCGGAAGAGGTATTGGCTCTGGAAAAGGAAAAACAGCTGGAAGGGGTATGAAAGGACAAAAATCAAGAACAGGTGTAAGTATTAATGGGTTCGAAGGAGGGCAAATGCCTTTGCACATGAGAATGCCAAAACATGGATTTAAAAACCCTTTTAAAAAAAAGTTTTATGTTTTAACAACAACTGTAATAAACAGATTATTAAAAAGTAAAAAAATTTCCTTCTCAAAAAAAATAACTATTTCTGATTTAAATTTTAAAATTTCACAAAAATATAACGGTCTCAAAATTCTTAACGGAGAAAAACTCGCGTCAGGCATTTCTATTCAAGCGCATAGTGCATCTAAATCAGCTGTCGATGCATTTAAAAAAGCTGGAGGTGAAATTGAAATTATCAATAAAGAAAAAAAAATTGTTAAAAAGAATAATGCTGAAAAAAAAGATAAAAAGACCGCAAAGTCCAAGTTAGAAGCTCCAAAAGAGAAAGTTCAAGAGTTAAAAAAATCTGATGAAATAAAAGAGGAAAAAAAAGTCACCAAAAAAAAAGTAGTCTCTAAGAAAAAAAAAAGTAATGAATAATATTTTAGGAAAATAGAATGGCCTCAGCTGCTGAACAACTTGCCGCAAATATTAATTTCAGTTCTTTTGGCAAAGCTCAAGACTTGAAACAAAGGATTTGGTTTACTTTACTTGCATTGATTGTTTATAGAATTGGAACCTATGTACCGATACCAGGTATCGATCCTGTTGCTTTAGAGCAAATATTTAAACAAAATGTAGGCGGAATATTAGGTATGTTTGATATGTTTGCGGGAGGTGCGCTAGGCCGTATGACCATTTTTGCCTTAAATATTATGCCATATATCTCAGCTAGTATAATTATGCAATTACTGACAGTTATCTCTCCTCAACTTGGGCAGTTAAAAAAAGAGGGTGAAATGGGAAGAAAGAAGATAAATCAGTATGCAAGATATGGAACTGTTTTATTGGCTACTGTTCAAGGTTACGGTGTGGCAGTCGGTGTTGAAAATATGTCTGCACAAGGAATGCAGGCTGTGATGGAACCAGGTTTATTTTTTAGGTTCGTAACTGTTATTACCTTGGTAAGTGGAACTTTATTTTTAATGTGGTTGGGAGAACAAATAACACAAAGGGGTATTGGAAATGGAATTTCTTTAATCATATTTACAGGAATAGTATCTCAACTACCAATGGCACTAGGCACAACTTTTGAACTTGGACGGACTGGAGCACTTTCTGCTATTTTTATTATTTTTTTATTGATTATGTCAGTTTCAGTAATAGCATTTATGGTTTTCGTTGAAAGGGCCCAAAGGCGTATTTTAATACAATATCCAAAAAGACAAATGGGTTCTGGCGGAAGGTCTTCTGATTCTAGTCATTTGCCACTTAAAATTAATACCGCTGGTGTAATCCCACCAATTTTTGCTAGTTCACTTTTACTTCTTCCAGTTACATTCGTGAGTTTTAATTCTGGATCAACATCGGAATGGTTGAATACTCTTAGTATCTTTTTAAGTAGAGGACATCCTGTTTATCTTACTCTTTACATATCAATGATTTCTTTCTTTGCTTTTTTTTATACAGCCATTGTATTTAATCCAAAAGATACTGCTGACAATTTAAAAAAATATGGTGGTTTTGTTCCTGGTATTAGACCTGGAGAAAACACTGCTAGTTATCTTGACTATGTCTTAACAAGATTGACTGTTGTGGGTGCTATTTATCTTTCAGCAGTTTGTTTGCTTCCAGAATTATTAATTGCAAAATATAAAGTTCCTTTTTACTTTGGAGGAACTAGTTTGTTGATTGTCGTAAGTGTTACTATGGATACTGTTCAACAAATTCAATCATATCTAATTGCTCATCAATATGAGGGATTGATAAAAAAATCTAGTTTGAGAAATAAAAGAAGATGACTAATATTATTTTATTAGGTCCACCTGGTTCAGGAAAGGGAACACAATCCAAACTTTTAGTTGAAAAAGAGAATTTTTATCAAATTTCAACAGGTGATATTTTAAGAGAAAGTGTTGAATCTGGTTCTAAACATGGTCAAAAATTGAAAGAGATTATGGATCGTGGAGATTTGGTTCCAGACAATTTAGTTATAGATATGATGTTAAACTCTGTTGATTTTAGTAAGCAAAAAAAAATCATTTTTGATGGTTTTCCAAGAAATATTTTACAAGCTAAAGCTCTTGAGAGTGAACTTGATAAAATTTCAATGAAAATTAATTATGTTATATTTCTAGATGTTAGTTTTAATATTTTGGAGACTAGAATTAAAAAAAGAATTTCAGAATCTGACAATAAAAATCAAAGAACAGACGATAATGAGGATACATTAATAAAAAGACTTGAAGTTTATAAAAAATTAACTTTTCCGATAATAGAATTTTATGAAAATAAAGGTAATTTGCACAAGATAGACGGAATGTTAAATGTTGAAGAGGTAAATAACAAAATTAATAATATAATAAAAAGTTCTATGTTGACTTGTTAGGTAAAAAAATATATAATCCAACATTTATTTAATACAGGAGTTTAAATTTGGCCAGAATAGCGGGAGTTAACATACCTTCAAATAAAAGACTACAAGTTGCACTTACTTATATATACGGTATAGGTCCAAATTTTTCTAAATCCATTTGTAAAGTAACTAATGTTGACGGCACAAAAAGAGTGAATGAATTAAATGAATCTGAAATAATTAAAATTAGAGAATGTATAGATAACAACTATACTGTTGAAGGTGACCTTAGAAGAGAAATTTCAACTAATATAAAGAGACTGACTGATTTGGGTTGTTACCGGGGCCTAAGACATAGAAGCAAACTCCCAGTTAGAGGACAAAGGACTCATACTAATGCAAGAACTCGTAAAGGAAAAGCTATACCAATTACCGGAAAGAAGAAGGCTAATTAAAAATGGTGACAAAAAGTTCAAAAACAAAAAAAAAAGTAAAAAAGAATGTTCCGTCTGGGATAGCTTATATTAACTCAACCTTTAATAATACTATTATTACTATAACAGATCCGTCTGGAAATACTATTTCATGGTCCTCTTCGGGAAACAAAGGTTTTAAAGGCTCAAGAAAATCCACCCCATTTGCAGCACAGCTCGCTGCTGAAGAAGCTGCAAACAAAGCAATTGAAAATGGAATGAAATATCTCGAAGTTATAATAAAGGGTCCGGGGTCTGGAAGAGAGTCTGCAATCAGAGCTCTTGGTTCCGCAGGTTTAAATATAACCGTCATAAAAGACATTACGCCAATACCACACAATGGTTGTAGACCTCCAAAAAGAAGAAGAGTTTAACTTTTAAAATAGGAAATACTTAAGTGATTAATAAAAATTGGAAAGAATTAATTAAACCAAATAAAATAAGTTTCATTAAAGGAAAAAATGAAACGACTAATGCAGAATTAATTGCGGAGCCATTAGAAAATGGCTATGGACAGACACTTGGTACATTGTTAAGGAGGGTATTACTCTCTTCAATTAGAGGGGCTGCAGTCACATCAATCAAAATTGAAGGTGTTACTCATGAGTTTTCATCTATTCCAGGTGTGATTGAAGACGTTACTGAAATAATACTTAACATAAAACAATTAGCTCTTAAGTTAAATGATGTGGAGAGTACCAAAATTAATCTTAAGGTTTCAGGACCAAAACATGTTAAGGGTTCAGACATTGATTGCGGTTCTCATGTCGAGGTTTTGAATAAAGATCTGCATATTTGTACTCTTGATTCTAAGGCATCACTAAATATGGTTCTGAGTGTTTCTGAAGGTAAGGGTTTTGTTCCTGCATCTGTTAATGCTAGTGATGAACTACCTTTAGGGTCGATAGCAGTTGACTCTTTTTTTTCTCCAGTTAAAAGAGTTTCTTTTAAAGTTGAAAATTCAAGAGTTGGTCAGGTTACAGATTATGATAAACTTATAATGAATATTGAGACTAATGGTTCGGTTGTACCTGAGGACTCAGTTGCCTATGCAGCAAGAATAATGGACGAACAATTAAAGCTATTTATCAATTTTGAAGAACCGGTAGATGAAGTTGAGGTTGCCCTCCCAGAGGAATCAAGTCTAAATATTAATTTGTTAAGGAAAGTTGAGGAACTCGAACTCTCAGTTAGATCAGCAAATTGCTTAAAAAATGATGAAATAGTATATATAGGTGATTTGGTGCAAAAATCGGAGTCTGAGATGTTAAGAACCCCGAACTTTGGTAGAAAGTCTCTCAATGAGATAAAGGAAGTTTTAACAACAATGAATCTTGAATTGGGAATGAAAATCGAAGGATGGCCTCCAGAAAACATTGAGGATATCAGAAGAAAATTAGAAGAACCCTACTAGGATAAAATTTATATGAAGCATTCAATATCAGGAAGAAAACTCAATAGAAAGTCTAGTCATAGAAAAGCACTGTTTAAAAATTTATCTAATGCTTTAATTTTGAATGAACAAATAAAAACTACTCTTCCCAAGGCAAAAGATTTAAGACCAATTGTAGAGAAAATTATTACCATGGGAAAAACGGAATCTCTTCATTCAAGGAGGAGGATGTTTTCCTTATTAAGAGACAATAAAAGTGTTAACAAAGTTTTTAATATTCTATCAAAACGATATTTAAAAAGAAACGGAGGATATACTAGAGTTTTAAAGTCTGGGTTTAGATATGGTGATTCTTCTCCAATGGCGGTTATTGAATTTATTGATAGAGATATAAACGCAAAAGGACTTGAAGATAGGCAAAGACTTTTAGAACAAGAAAAAGAAGCATCGCAGAAAAAAGATGCCTCTCAAAGTATAATTAAAGATGAATTAAAAAATGAAAAAAAAGAAGTCAAAAAAGAAGTCGTAGATGAGTCTAAAACTACAACAAAAAATCAAAGACTAGAAAGAGATAAAGAAAAAAATTCAGAATCACAAAAAAAGTAAAGATAATCAATTTATTTTTTTGCAAAATACATAATATTAATTTTTAAGATGAATTATATTAATGATTTTAACAAAGTTGTAATTTCTGATTTTGACTCTGTCAGCTTGGGATATTGGCTAAAAAAAAATTATCCAAATTATTCCAGAACTTTTTTCTGTAAATTACTAAGAAAAGGCGCAATTAGAGTTAACTCATCGCGTGTTAGTATATCCATTAGATTAAAATTTAATGATAAAATAAAAATCCCAAGAATATTAACTACAAGTAAATTTAAAAAATATTCAAATCCAATTTCAAAAAAATTGATTGATAAAATAGATGATTGTATAATTTTCAAAAATGAAAATTTTTTTTTGATAAATAAGCCCTCTGGTATTCCGGTTCAAGGAGGAAAGAACATCAACTTCAGTGTAGATCAAGTTCTTGAATACTTGAGATTTGACTGTACCGAGAAACCCAAATTGGTTCACAGAATTGATAAAGATACTTCGGGACTATTAATTATTTCAAGAAAACTAAAATATGCAAAGTATTTAACAAAATTATTTAGAATAAGAGAGATTGAAAAAAATTATCTTGCACTTTGTATGGGCGAATTAAGTTATAATTGTGGTATAATTAAAATACCATTAAAGCTTAAGGACAGAGTCTATCAAGCAGAAACACTTTTCAAAGTTTTAGATAAAAAAGAAAATTTTCATTTGATTGCTCTTAAGCCTATAACTGGAAGAAAACATCAGTTAAGAAATCATCTATTTCATTTAAACTGTCCCATAGTTGGTGATAAAAAATTTAATTTTAAAGTCAGGAGAGAGGCTACAAAAGAATTAGAAAAAAATTTAAATTTGCATTCGTATCATATAAATTTTGATGATTGTGATGGAAAGAATTTAAGTTTTCATGCAGATTTAACGAAAGAAATGAAAAAAAATATTAACTTATTAAATTTGAATTTATCTCAATATGACCAAAATATTTTTTCAAATATTAAAGATTGGCCAGTAATTAAGTGAGTTACTCGATAAAGGTTTTAAAAAAAAATTTTTATATTTTAAAAAATAATAAAAAATTAAAAACATTAAATAACAAGAAACCAATTTTTGTTACATCTAAAAAATTAGCTTTAACTTTTATAAAAGAACAAGAGACTTTAAAAAAAAAGAATTTTTCAATTTCGTCTTTGGTTCTCTTTTCTTGTGATTTAAATAAATCGCAGAGAAAAATAATCATTAATGATTTATGTAAAAACTTAAAATTCGATAATATTTTATATAGACCAGAAAATAATGTTTGTTTAAAAAAAAAAATGGATTGTTTATACAACGCTTTTATTAAAAGTTTTATGAAAATGTTCAATCTAGAACTGAATATTTTTACTCAAATAACAAAACATCAATCGAATTTAAATGAAAAAGAATTCAAAATTTTTTTAAATAAAATTGATAATTTTAAATTAACTTTACTTTTCAAACTTGTTAATATTAGCAAATCTGTGATTTTAAGTTATAATTTTATAATAAATAAATTTGGAGTAAAAAAGTTTATGTTTTTATATAATTTTGAATATATATATCAAAAAGAAAAATGGGGTCAAGTTAATGAGCAGAAACCTATTGAGAACAGTTTGAATGAGGAGTTAAAATGCATACAAACTTTTTTTAAAAACCTTTAAAAATCTTTCTATAATGTTAATTTTACAAAAATAAAAAATGGTATCATGTACGAAATAATAAAAAAACTGAATAAAAAAAGAGAACAAGCAATCGACGGTGGTGGAAAAACTAGAAGAGAAAACCAACATAAAAAAGGAAAGCTCACCGCTAGAGAGAGAATTGAAATTTTACTTGATCCCGGAACGTTTGAAGAGTGGGATATGTTTGTTGAGCATAGGTGCTCAGAGTTTGATATGAATTCTCAAAAGATACCTGGTGATGGAGTTGTAACGGGTTATGGAACAATTAATGGAAAATTAACATTTGTTTTTAGTCAAGATTTTACTGTATTTGGCGGTTCACTATCTGAGTCTCATGCTGAAAAGATATGTAAGATAATGGACAAAGCTCTACAAGTTGGAGCACCAGTAATCGGTTTAAATGATTCGGGCGGTGCAAGGATACAAGAGGGCGTAGCTTCACTTGCCGGATACGCCGAAGTTTTTCAAAGAAATGTGTTATCCTCTGGTGTAATACCTCAAGTATCAGTTATTATGGGTCCTTGCGCGGGAGGAGCTGTTTATAGTCCTGCAATGACAGATTTTATATTTATGGTTAAAGAAACCTCTTATATGTTTGTCACAGGTCCAGATGTTGTAAAGACAGTAACACACGAAGAAGTTAGCCATGAAGAACTAGGTGGTGCTTCGACCCATACAAAAAAATCGGGAGTTGCAGATTTAGCATTTAATAATGATGTAGAGGCATTGTTTCAACTAAGAAGATTTATGGGTTTTCTTCCATCTTCTAACAAAGAGCAACCACCTTCTAGAGTTTGTGAGGATCCAGCCGATAGACTAGAAATGTCCTTGGATAGTTTGGTTCCAGAAAATCCTAACCAACCTTATGATATGAAAGAACTAATTACAAAAGTAGTAGATGATAGAGATTTTTTCGAATTACAACCAGAATATGCTGGAAATATTTTGACGGGTTTTGCTAGAATGACAGGCTCACCAGTTGGAATAGTTGCTAATCAACCAATGGTTTTGGCCGGATGTCTTGATAACAATTCAGCCAGAAAAGCAGCAAGATTTGTAAGGTTCTGTGATTGTTTTAATATACCAATTTTAACATTTGTAGATGTGCCAGGTTTTCTGCCTGGAACCTTTCAAGAATATAATGGTATAATAAAACATGGTGCTAAATTACTTTTTGCTTTTGCTGAAGCCACTGTTCCAAAAATTACAATAATAACAAGGAAAGCTTATGGTGGAGCTTATGATGTTATGAGCTCAAAACATTTGAGAGGTGATGTTAATTTTGCATGGCCACACGCTGAAATTGCAGTTATGGGGCCTAAAGGTGCGGTTGAAATTATTTTTAGAGGTGAACTTGGCGATGAGAACAAAATTGAAAAGAAAACTTCAGAATACAGAGAAAGATTTTCTAATCCTTTCATTGCTGGAAGTAGAGGATTTATCGATGATGTTATAATACCTAATACAACAAGAAAAAGGATTTGTCGTTCATTAGAAATGTTAAAAAATAAGAAACTAACAAATCCTTGGAAAAAACATGATAATATTCCTTTATAAAAAAAATGTATAAAAAACTTTTAATTGCAAATAGAGGAGAAATTGCTTGTAGGATAATAAGGTCAGCAAAAAAAATGGGTATAAAAACTGTAGCAGTTTGCTCAGATGTAGATATATCTGCTCCGCATGTATTGTTAGCTGATGAATTTATAAATATTGGTGGAAATTCATCAGCTGAAAGTTATTTACAGATTAAAAAAATTATTAGTGCAATTATTTCGTCTAAATCAGATGCTGTCCATCCAGGTTACGGTTTTTTATCTGAAAACGTTAAGTTTAGCGAAGAAGTTAACAAAATTGGTAAGATTTTTGTTGGTCCACCGAGTAAAGCAATATCAGTGATGGGAGATAAAATAGAGTCTAAAAAAATAGCATTTAATTCAGGAGTTAACGTTGTTCCAGGTGGCCTAGAGTCGATTTCTTCTTTGAAAAAAGCTTTAAGAGAGACAAAAAAAATTGGATTTCCAGTAATGGTTAAGGCATCGGCGGGTGGTGGTGGAAAAGGAATGCGTGTTGTATACTCTGAAAAAGAGCTAGAAGAAAATTTTAATTCTGCCATTAGTGAAGCCAGGTCAAGTTTTTCTGATGAACGGGTTTTTATTGAAAAATATGTTGAAGAGCCCAGGCACATTGAAATTCAAATTTTAGGAGATCAACATGGTAACGTAATCCATCTTGGAGAAAGAGAATGTTCAATACAAAGAAGACACCAAAAAGTTATTGAAGAAGCGCCAAGTAAATTTGTGGATAATGAATTAAGAAAAAAAATGTGTGAACAGGCTATAAAGTTGGCTAAAGCAGTAGATTATTTTTCTGCTGGTACTGTTGAGTTTGTTGTCGATAAAAATAAAAACTTTTACTTTCTTGAAATGAATACTCGACTACAAGTTGAGCACCCTGTTACAGAATTAATAACTGGTTTGGACCTTGTTGAACTAATGATAAGAATTTCTTATGGAGAAAAAATTCCTTTTAAACAAAATGAAGTAAATTTTATTGGATGGGCAATTGAAGCAAGAATTTATGCCGAGGACTCTTCAAGAAATTTTTTACCATCAATCGGGAGATTAACAAGATATATTGAGCCAGAGGGAAAAAATATTAGAATAGATTCTGGTGTTATCGAAGGTTCTGAAATTAGTATGTATTATGATCCAATGATTTCTAAACTATGTGTTTTTTCTCAAAACCGAGTTTTAGCAATTCAAAAAATGATCGACGTTTTTGATAGGTACTTAATTGAGGGTGTTCAAACTAACAGAGATTTCTTATCAAGCATTTTTCAAAATAGAGATTTCATTAATGGTAAATTTTCTACAAAATTTATTGAGGAAAATTATTCTAAGGGTTTTAATTCTGAAAAGGCAGAGCTATCCAGTCCAGATAAAATGTTTGCAGTTGCAACATTTATTCATTATAAATACATGCTGAGAGCAGCTTCAATTTCTAATCAAATAAAAGGTTTTAATCGAATGGTTGGGAATGAATGGAACGTAATATTAGGAAAACAAAGTTATAAGACGAAAATAACATACAATAATTTTAATAAAAATTATGATATTTTTATCGAAAAAAAATATTTTAGTTTTAAGAGTGATTGGAAAATCGGGTTTCCACTGTTGTCAGCTTTAATAGATAATAAAGTGTTATATTTTTCAGTGCAAAGAGATGGTCCAAAATATAATATAATACATAAAAGCTCCAAAATTAGGGTTATTGTTCTTTCAGATCGTCATGCTGAATTAAATAAGATTATGTTGCCTAGAAAAGAAGTTGACAATTCTAAATTTTTGCTATCCCCGATGCCAGGGTTACTTGTTTCAATTTTAGTGAAAAAGGGTCAATCAGTTCAAGCAGGGGAGTCCTTAGCAATTGTAGAAGCTATGAAAATGGAAAATATTTTAAAAGCTGAAAAAGACATTATTATTAAAGAAATATTATCAAAAGAGGGTGATAGCTTGGTTGTTGATCAAAGTATTATGGAATTTGCTTGATTTTTTTAGCGGTCGTGGCGGAACTGGTAGACGCGCAACGTTGAGGTCGTTGTGGGATAATATCCTGTGGAAGTTCGAGTCTTCTCGACCGCACCAATTGTAACCAAAACTATTAGATTAAATTTATTATGTTATATCAATTTTCAATTTCAGTAACGGTAATATAGACTGTAGAACCAACAAATGTATTCGAATCGATTTGTATTGAAGTAATTCTATTATCATTAGTATAGTTTAATAAACTTGAGTCAGCTCTGATTTCTGATAGTTTTTTCCATCCAAACTTTGGTAACTCATTTCTAAAAAAATCAAAAATCCATAATTGTTTTTTTGAAGAATTAAAGACTAAACGTCCAAGCCAGCCACTATTTTTTGATATTATTATTGAGTCTTCCTGACTTAAAGAGGAGCCAGACGGAATTGGAATATCATCAAACTGAGCAAAATTTAGTTCTGTTCCAGGCTCACCTTCAGGTCCTTTGGTAGGTATTAACTTTTCACCAGTACAAGAAAATAAAAGAGTATTTAAAATAAAAAAAAAAAGAATTTTTGAAAATAATCTTTTCATTATATAATCATAAAAATAAAACTTTTTTTTTCAACAAGAATTATTATTTAATTGTTATGTATAAATTTTTATTAATTATTGTTTCCATGTTTTTCTTTCATAATGTAGATGCCCAGCAAAAAATTTTCCACGATTTTTCAATTGAAACAATCGAAGGCAATACTTTGGATTTGAAAACTTATAAAGAAAAAGTTGTATTATTAGTTAATACAGCATCGAAATGTGGGTTTACTCCTCAGTATTCTGGACTTCAGCAACTGTTTGATAGGTATAAAGATGATGGATTGGTAGTTCTTGGAGTTCCTTCCAATGATTTCAATCAGGAATTACATAATGATGAAGAGGTTAAAAAATTTTGTGAAATTAGATATGGTGTGAATTTTCCTTTGACGAAAATTCAAAAAATACGAGGTGATAATGCTCATCCAATATATAAATGGATTTCCTCTAATGTATCTGTTATTGGAGCTCCAAGATGGAATTTTCATAAATATTTAATAGGAAAAGACGGGAACATAATTAACTGGTATTCCTCAATGACTAGTCCCTCATCGGAAGGTTTAATAAATGAAATTGAAGAAGCTCTTTATTAAATAATAAAATTTATTTTTTACATTTAATTAATAGTTTTAATATTTTATTATTTGTTATGATTATTAATTCAAATGATTTAATCGTCTCAATCATAGACGTTCAAGAAAAATTAATTAACTCCATTTTCAACAAGACACTCGTAATAAAAAATATCGTAAAGATCATACAAATTTGTAATAATTTAAGTATACCAATAATTTTATCAGAACAATACCCAAAGGGTTTAGGTAAAACTATTTTAGAGATAAGAAGAGAACTAAAAAAGTTTAAGGTTGTAGAGAAAACAACATTTTCATGTTTTTCGGAAAAAAAGTATAAAACAGAAATATTAAATAATAGTAAAAAACAAATAATTCTTTGTGGTATCGAAGCACATATCTGCGTTTTTCAGACAGTTCTAGAATTAAAAAAAGAGGGATATAATGTGATTGTAGTTGCTGACTCAGTTGGCTCTAGAAAAAAAAGTGATTATGAGTTAGCACTAAATTATTTTTCAAACAACAAAATTAATTTACTCAGTCTGGAAATGCTGGTTTTTAGTTTGTTAAAAGACTCTAAACACAGAAAATTTAAAGAACTGAGTAAATTAATTAAATGATAATTTATACAGAATAATACATTTTAAATTCAACTGGGTGTGGCATATGCTCAAACTGATGTACCTCATCCATTTTTAAAGCTATATATGAATCAATAAGATTATCAGTAAAAACATTTCCTGCTTTAAGGAATTCACGATCTTTGTCTAAGGAATCAAGAGCTTCTCTCAAGCTACCACATACTGTGGGAACCCCCTTAAGTTCCTCTGCGGAAAGTGCATAAAGATCCTTATCCATCGCATCGCCAGGATGTATTTTATTCTTAATGCCGTCCAATCCAGCCATCAGCATTGATGCAAAGGTAAAATACGGGTTTCCTGATGCATCTCCAAATCTAACTTCAAACCTCGCTGCTTTAGGACTACTTACGTATGGTACTCTGCAGGCTGCAGATCTATTTCTAAATGAATACGCTAATAACACTGGTGCCTCAAAACCAGGAATAAGTCTTTTATAACTATTAGTTGTTGCATTTGAAAAAGCGTTAAGAGCTTTTGCATGTTTTATTATTCCGCCTATATAGTATAAGCATTCATCAGACAAACCATTATAACCATTCCCTGCAAATACGGATTCACCACCTTTCCAAATTGATTGATGAACGTGCATCCCAGAGCCATTATCATTATATACAGGTTTGGGCATAAATGTAGCTGTCTTTCCGTATGCTTGTGCAACCATGTGAACACAATATTTGTATTTTTGAAGGTCATCAGCACTTTTAATTAACGGACCAAATTTCATTCCAAGTTCGTGTTGAGAAGGAGCCACTTCATGATGATGTTTTTCCATATCCAATCCCATTTCCATCATGGTTGATACCATTTCTGCCCTTATATCAGTTGCTGAGTCAACAGGTGGAACAGGAAAATATCCCCCTTTATCTTTGGGCCTATGACCCATATTCCCACCTTCCATCTCAACACCAGTATTATAGGCTCCTTCCTCAGAATCAATTGAATAGAAGGTATGCTCTTGATTTGTAGCCCATTTTACATCATCAAACATAAAGAATTCAGCTTCTGGACCAAAAAATGCAGTATCGCCAATACCTGATTCTTTTAGATATTCCTCTGCTTTTTTTCCAGTACTTCTTGGATCAAGCTCATAAGGTTTACCATCATCTGGCTCAATCACGTCACAAAAAAGGATTAACTGTGGCTGAGCTGTAAAAGGATCCATTATTGCTGTTGATGGATCAGGTTTAAGTATCATATCAGCTTCATTGATATCTTTCCATCCTGCTATTGATGAACCATCAAACATTATTCCATCTTCAAAAGTTTTTTCATCAATAGTTGAAACCGTTTGAGCAGTGTGTTGCCATTTGCCTTTGGTATCTGTAAATCTTAAATCAACATATTTTACTTCTTTTTCTTTTATCATTTTAAATACTTTTTCAATATCAGACATAAGTTCTCCTTTTATTAAATTGCGTCTTTACCTATTTCACCAGTCCTAATCCTGATAATATTATCGATAGAGGAAATAAATATTTTCCCATCTCCAATTCTACCAGTCTGAGCCTTAGATTTGATTGCCTCGATTACATCATCTAATAAATTATCCTCAATAATTAATTCAATCTTAATCTTTGGTAAAAAGTCTACGGCATACTCAGCTCCTCTGTAAAGCTCAGTATGGCCTTTTTGTCTACCAAAACCTTTAACTTCAGAAACGGTGAGTCCCAAAACTCCAACTGTATTTAAAGCTTCTTTCACTTCATCTAATTTAAAGGGCTTAATAATAGCTTCTATTTTTTTCATTAAATAGTTAATGCAGGAATTATGCCAAATAAAAAAATACAGCATTTTCAATGATTTTCTATTTTTTTTTTTTTTAATTGATTAAAGTTTAACCATTATACGACTAAAATCTATTCATCCATAAATTCTTTTATTAAGTATATTGATCTTTTAAGATTAGCAATACTACTTGCATATGATATTCTAAGGAAGCCTTCACCAAGCTTACCAAAAGAAGAACCAGGAACCGTAGCTAAATATTTTTTTTCCAAAAGTTCATTTGATATATTTTGTGAATTAAATCCGGATTTACGTATTTTGGGAAAAACGTAAAAGGCACCACCCGGATTTACACAATCTATATTTTTTATTTTGTTTAGTTCTGTAACCATAAAATCTTTTCTTTTTTGAAACTCAATTATCATATCATCGACCTCTTTTTGTGGTCCCTCTAAAGCTTCAATTCCAGCATATTGTGATGCCGTATTGACACAAGAATGACAATTTGTAGCAAGTTTTTCTGCAAATGGTTTTAGTTTTTTTGGAAATATGCCGTACCCTAGTCTCCAACCTGTCATTGCATATGTTTTTGACCAACCATCTAAAACTATGACTTGTTCTTTTAATTCATTATACGATAGTAAACTTTTATGTGTGTTCTTATCAAATATAATTCTACTGTAAATTTCATCGGAAAGTATGAATACATTAGGATATTTTATCAGTCCGTTGACTAGTTTTTCAAATTCCCTCTCTGGAACAACTCCGCCTGTTGGATTTCCAGGAGAATTAAAAATAATCAAACGAGTCTTTTCAGTAATTAATGACAACAATTCCTCTGCATCAAACGAAAAATTATTCTCCATTCTATGTGGTAATGAAACAGCTGTTGCTCCTGTATAATCAATCATTGATTTATAGGCCATAAAACCAGGATCGGGTGTAATTATTTCAACTCCAGGTTCTCCGAACATTAGTAAAGTATAAAAAATTATGGCTTTAGCTCCAGGTGTTATTAAAATATTATCAGGATCTACTTCTATATTATTTCTTTTAGAAAAGTCGTTAGACACAGATTTTCGCAATTCAAAGATCCCGTTAGATGATGTATAACCGTGTTTACCATCTTTGAGAGCTCTGCATGCAGCATCGATGATATTATTTGAAGTAGGGAAATCAGGTTGTCCAATACACAGATTTATTACGTCTTTCCCTTGACTTATTAAATCATTGGATCTGTTTAATATAGAAAAAGCATTGTCGCTTCCTATGTCTAACATTGATTTGTTTATACCATCCATATGCATATATATATAAGAAATTTAGTGTAATTCAATTTTTGATAATTAATAAATCTGAAAAAGAAAAAAATATAATCCTAGTTAATAACTCATTTTAACAAAAAAATAAAGAAGTTTAAAATTGACTTAATCTAAAATATTTCGTAATTTCCTAAAACTTATGGTGGTTGTAGCTCAGTTGGTTAGAGCGCTGGTTTGTGGTACCGGAGGTCGGGGGTTCAAATCCCCTCAGCCACCCCATAGGTAGTTTAATCCTAACCCCACTTAAAATATCATCATTCTAAAAAAATAGAATTTAATTCTTCAATAAAAAGTTAAAAGAAACAAATATGTAATTATTATGAATATTTTTTATACTTCAATCATTTGTTTTTTTCTCAGGTTTAATAAACTGTTTTCTTTAGTTTGTTGTATCGGGTTCGTGGTTTCAAGTCCCTACAACCAACCCTTCTGAAAAAAATTAAAAACTTGGGATTATCTCAAATTATTTTTTAAAATTTTTGTACAAATTTTTTACACAACAAACCAATATTGCTTATATTATTTTCAAAGAATTTTATAAAACTCTGAAATGTTTAATCCTATTTTTTCTTTCAAGAATTTTTTATTAGCATCTATTTTATAATATTTTTAAATTGTATTTTTATTTCTAAATGAAATCAAATACCTTATGCATGTTTTTTGTATCTAAATAATTGAACAGGTATTATTTTAGAGGATATTAGAATTTTAAATTTATTAAAAATATTTTCTACCTCTTAACTATGCCATTAAAAAGCATTAAGACTACTAAGAAAATGTTCAAATATCATATCATAATTTATAGTTTTTCTAAAATTAACTTTGAAAAAACCAATTTCTGATTATTTTGATTTTATAATTTTGACTCCCAAAACTACACACAATAATTGACAACATAGAAATATATCTAGAAATAATTTTTTTTAGATAAATAATAAATATTTAATTGATTATTTTTTCTTGTATTAACAAGATATACTTTACTATTCACCTATTCATTGGTCCATTCAAGATTCTCATTATTGAAAATTTTTTTAAATTTTGGGTATTTTCTGTATTTTAAACAATTTGATCATTTTAAACACATATTTTTGTGATGAAAAGCAAACTTAAATATTTGCAAAATTTTCCTATTTTACGTGTTGAAAAATAATAATTTTTTTTTGATGTTTTCATTAGTGTTGTTGTAAAAATTTTAAAAATTCTTTAACAATAGTTTTAGATTTTAAAAGAGATAATAATTTTTTTTTATTGTAATAATTTATTCTAAAATTTAATATTGACTTTTTATAAATCAAAATAATATGAAATTAATTAACCTATTAAAATGCGCGAATCATTTTCTAAATAAAAAACTTTCTAGTTTAAAAATATTATCAAATTACTTATTAAGGTTCGGTCTTGGCTTGTCTTTTATAATTCATGGTTTTTTAAAATTCCCATTACCTCCTAATAAATTAATTGAATATTTTAACTTTAGTCCATTTTTAGCATCTTTTGTTGCTATTTCAGAAATTTTGTCAGGAACTACTTTGATTATCTCAGGTTTTATCAACAATTTTTTTGGAAACTTATTAACTAGAATTTCTTCATTAACTATAATTATCATAATGTTGTTCGCGTTTTACTATGCCCATCAGGACTGGTTCATTAATTCAAAACTTTTTACTAGTGAACAAATATTTTTATTGTTGATTGGGTTATACTTTTTCATTAACGGAAATCTAATGAATAAAAACAATCCAAAATATTGAACTTATTTCATATCAATCTAGAAATTTTTACAGCAGATATTGAACCAATTTTTACAAGCTGTCCCCAGAAATTATGAATGCAGTTTAAACTTTTAACTTTTTCTAGGGCTTCTTCTTTATGATGTATTTCATCATGCATTAATTCATTTAATAGTTTTTTTATATCATTATAATTTTTATTAGTGATTAGATTTATCTGTTCTTGGTAATGTTTTTCAACAAAAGACTCAACTGAAAAAATTGTTGCATAAATAAATTTTTTACCGAGTAAAGCCGGAATAAAACCAGTTAAGAAACCTAGTATTTTCCATAAAAAAATTAATCTACTATGATTTTCTTTGTCTAGTATTTTTTCAATTATTTGCAAATGAGTGGACTCTGTTTTTAAATGATTTTTTGAAAATTCTATTATACTTTTATCTCTTGAAATTAATAAAATTCCTTTGTATATATATACCGCTCCGGTTTCTCCAGCGTGATTGGTTCTAAATGCAGGTATTAAAAAATTTGGTATCTTCATAAACAAATATTTATATAAGGATTTTCTTTATTTTTTT